>Ga0172379_10008138_pt1 | contig 13328 bp, 17 predicted proteins | sample GrowelOW334metaG_FD_119756 | JGI IMG/M metagenome (GOLD analysis project Ga0172379, IMG submission 119756) | Groundwater microbial communities from an aquifer near a municipal landfill in Southern Ontario, Canada - Groundwater well OW334 metaG | ecosystem: Environmental > Aquatic > Deep... | reverse complement strand
ATGCCAAACGAATCTACACCGCAAGACATTGAAAAAGTTTATCTTGAAGCTTGGAAAATGGGCATTAAGGCCGTGGCTATTTATCGCGACGGTTCCAAGCGTCAGCAACCACTCACTACTTCGCTCGACAAAGACCAATCCAAAAAACTCGTGGCAGTTAAAAAGACCGAAGTGGCTGTTGGTGATGGTCGGGAAACCGTTAAACCGCTTCGTCGTCGCTTGCCAGACGAACGTAAGGCTATTACTCACAAATTCCAAGTCGGAACTTTCAAGGGTTATGTCACGGTCGGATTATACGACGATGGCACACCCGGAGAATTGTTCGTGGCTATGGCCAAAGAAGGTTCGGTTATCAGCGGTTTGGCTGATGCTTTTGCCACTTCGGTTTCCATTGGTTTGCAATACGGCGTGCCGCTTCAGGTTTTGGTTAACAAATTCGTCCACATGCGTTTTGAACCTTCTGGTTACACCAACAATCCAAATATTCGCATTGCCAAATCTTTAGTCGACTACATCTTCCGCTGGATGGCCATGAAGTTTATGACTCCAGAAGAACAGCGCGCGGTTGGTATTATGAACGTGGTTGAACCAGAAACTAACGGTAATGGAAATGGTGCTATTACCGTAGCTTCGGTCGAAGCCAGTACCGAATCAGCCGAACCGCAACCAACTTTGTTTAACGAAAAGAAAGTCGGCTTAACTTCAACTTTTGATAACCAATCCGACGCCCCAGCTTGTCCAACCTGCGGCTCGATTATGGTGCGCAACGCTTCGTGCTATAAGTGTTTGAATTGCGGAGCGACGAGCGGGTGTAGTTGATTCGTTGGTCTAAAAGGTGTTTACGAGTGTTTGGATTTTTGATAAACTATTAAATAATTAATATTTTAAATAATTTATTTATGAGAGAAAGGTTCAGTATGACCGAATTTTTCGGCTTTGGCAAAAAGGAAGCAGCACCAAAACCAGAACCAAAATTTTTTCCGCTTACTCCATATATGTTAAACAAAATTCCTGACGGTACTGTTTTAAGAGGTGTTTCAGGAGAAACTTTGGTTAAGGGTAGAGATCGGATTAACACCACAGATCTTCGGAGTGGTTTTTTAGGAGTCGGATTTTTTGAAGGAGAAATTCCAGAAGGAATTGAAATTATCGATGGTCCAGCCGAAGATATTAAAAGAGCCGATGTAAAAATTAAAGAATAATTTAAAAAAATAAAACCACTAGTTTTAAAATTGGTGGTTTTCTTTATTAAAATAAAACCTGTGTTCGGGCTTATTCAAATTTATACCGGTGATGGTAAAGGCAAAACCACGGCTGCGCTCGGCCTAGCTTTACGAGCAGCCGGAGCAGGGAAGAAAGTCGGCGTCATTTTCTTTGACAAAGGTGGCGAACATTATTCTGAACGAAAAGTTTTGGCAGAAAAATTTGTCGGAATAATTGATTTTGTGGTGACTGGTCGCGATCGAATTGATCCAACAACCAATCGTTTTGATTTTTCCATTACCGAAAAAGATAAAACCGAAGCCGCCCGCGCGCTTGCCGAAGCTCGTCGAATGTTTTCGAATGGTTACGATTTAATAATTTTAGACGAGTTCAATACATCTGCTGGTCTAAAACTTTTTTCCGAAGAAGAAGCCCTAAAATTATTATCAGAAAAACCAGAATTTGTAGAATTAGTTTTGACCGGTAGAAACGCTCTGCCGAGTGTAATCGAAAAAGCCGACTTGGTGACGGAAATGAAAATGGTAAAACATTATTATCATCAGGGAGTGAAGGCGCGAGAGGGAATTGATTTTTAAAAAAATGAATCCCCAAACCTTTCGGTGTGGGGAAGCGAGGCACGTCTGATACACGATGGCGGAACCCCAAGCTTGTCTAGAGGAGTTCGAAGGTCGTGTCGTTCAGTTGGCAAGGTTCGAGCCCAAGAGTGCACGCGATGAGAGTTGCGAACACGTGGCGGATTTTTGTATCTCCCAAATCGGTTATTTTTTCTGGGAGGTGAACGATGCCTGGGTGGTGTTTGTCGTCACCATTCGGCCAAGTTACGACAAGGCTATTTTCATCTGTAATAAAGATGTAGTTGCCGTCGAGATTGAAGTTGATCCGCCAACCAGCTTTGGGGTTGACGGTTGTTCGGCCGAGATTTTGTGTGAATGGTTTTTTGGGCATCCTTTTCTCCTCTTCGTTGGGTTTGAATGTGAGTAGGACGATTAATGATATAAAATACCTCACTTTTTGTCAACGGTCGCCGTCAGGACCTCGAGTTAAAGGAGTGTAAGAGAATTGATTTTTATTCGAAAAAGAGTAAAATTTTAAATATATTTATGAAAAAACTTTTTTCCTTAATTTTTCTTTTTACTCTCTTTGTTGGCGCTGGCTGTGCTGGTGATAGCGACGTTGATTCAAATCAAGCGGCAACCGGCGGAAATTATCGCAAGGTTTCAGTCATTGGCACGGTCACGACCAAACACAGCGGGGTTTTTAATCCCAGTCTTTCCGGTTTGGTGGCTTGTGTGGCTACTGGGACTTATGAAATCAATCTTTGGTTTTCGCCAGACGGTGGCTTGGCTTTAAAACAAGACAATAAATTATCCATCGCCCAAGTTGATTGTCCAAGTTTTGGCAGTGCCAAATCTTGCGTTTCAACTCTAGACGATTCAGCTCACGAATTTAAAGCCTTTGATGTCGAGGCTAAACTTTTTCCAAACGGAATAAAATCTTCGGCTACAGCCGACGAACTCCAATTTTCCACCGTGCCTCTCTCCAGTCCACCCGTTACTAATATAACTATACAATGCGAAAGTTCAAACCCAAGCACCATTTCTGATTACGGTTCGTTTTACAATCAAATCCTCGCCCCTTTTGCCATTTCAACTTGGAGCTTAACCGCTAAAATCGGTGAAGAACAACTGGCACCTTTTTCCAGAGAAGATATAAGTACCAGTGCCGGTCAATTATCCACGGTTACTTATACAGTTAAAGAAGAGTGGGTGAATGAGTTATAAAAAACAAAAGCCCCAAGGTGCTGGGGCAGAAAAACGTTCGGATGCCTGCGCGGACTATTCGAGGTAGTAGTTGACCGGACAGGCCTCGTTTTCATCGATACGAACCGGACGGCCGGTTACGGAGTCGCCGTCACCGTCTCCGTTTGAGTCCATGTAGCAGTTGCAGCCGTTGGGGTCGTCGCAGATTTCGCAGCTTGTGGCGAGGCAGAGGACTGCCAAGAAAAGTACTAGTCGCAGGCTTTGTGTCATGGGTTCTCCTTTCCATCTAACCAACGATGGACGGGTCGAAGTCGACGATTTAAAATAGCTTTTTATTTTGTTTCTGTCAATATAGGCAGTTAAAATCTTTAAAAGATTATGAAAAAGAAAATTTTGATAATTACGTTGATACTTTTTGGCTTTTTAATAGTTTATCTTTCACTTCCTTCTTCGTATGATACGGACGACACGTATTCTTTAGTGGCCGCACAATACAAAAATGAATATTTTTTATTGTCTTTTGATAATAAAACATCCTGTGAAAATGAAACAGATGGGTTGGGAACAATAGCTGTGCCTTTTGGTGTAAAAGCAGAAGGCTGTCATGCTTCGTGGTTTGTTTTTTTAAATTTATTTGTTTTTCAGACTAGCGGTGAACCAATTCCTTTGAAGTAAATCTAAAACAAAAAACAACGGATAAACCGTTGTTTTTTTTATATACTCTGTCGGGCTGGCGAGACTTGAACTCACGGCCTCTTCGTCCCGAACGAAGCGCGCTACCAACTGCGCCACAGCCCGACAGAGTATACAAATTCTGTTTCGGATTATACACACCAAGCCAGCTTTTGGCAACCAAGGGAAAGTCGACTATAATGGCGGGTACTATGTATATAATTTTTTGGGTTTTTTTATTACTTCTAGCTTCCACAGCCTATGCGGCTAATCAAGGCGCGCCTTGGGTACCAACCAAAAAGAAAGATATTGAAAGATTTTTGAATTTTATTGAGGCTAAGCCGGGAGAAAAATTTTACGAACTTGGTTGCGGTGATGCTCGCTTGGCGATTGCCGCCGAGAAAAAGTTTAATGTTAAGGCGGTCGGTGTTGAACTTTCCGTACCACAAGTTTTGGTGGCGATTGTTAGAAATTGGTTATCTAAAACCAACGTAAAAATTAAATGGGCAAACTTGTTTAAAATTGATTTATCAGACGCTGATGTGGTTTATCTTTTTTTAATGCCCGAACCTTACGCCAAAATTAAACCAAAACTGGAAAAAGAATTAAAACCCGGTACTCGAGTTATAAGTTACGTCTGGCCAATCCCAGACTGGGAGGCCGAGAAAGTTGATTCGGTTGAAGGAAAGTTGAAATTATTTTTATATCGGAGATGATATGAACCTCTTCACCAAACAAGCTGAACAGAACCGGCTGGCGAGTGCGCCGCTGGCCGAAAGAATGCGACCAAAAATTTTGGCTGAGTTTGTTGGTCAAGAGAAAATTTTTGGTGAAAATGGTTTGCTTAGAAAATTAATCGCTCAAGATAAACTGCCGTCGATAATTTTTTGGGGACCACCTGGTACCGGAAAAACCACGCTGGCTCGATTGATCGCCGGTGAAACCAAATCCAGATTTGTTTCTTTGTCCGCAACCTCGTCTAGTGTGGCCGAGGTGCGCGAAGTTATAAAAGAAGCCCGACAACAATTAGAACTTTTTCAAAAAAGAACCATTGTTTTTATCGACGAAATTCACCGTTTTAATAAAAGCCAACAAGACGCTTTTTTACCGGCCGTCGAAGACGGTACAATTACTTTGATTGGCGCGACTACAGAAAATCCGTCGTTTGAAGTTAACGCCGCTTTGCTTTCTCGTTCGCGAGTTTTTGTTTTAGAAAAACTTTCGTCGGAAAACATTTTACAAATTATTTCTAACGCGTTAAAAAATAAAGAGCGAGGTTTTGGCGAGAAAAAAATTGAGCTTGATTCTGAAGCTGAAAAATTATTAATCAACCTGCCTGATGGTGATGCTCGGGCCGCTTTGAACGCTCTCGAGGTGGCTGTGGATTCTTCAACAACAACTGATGACGATAATGTGCTAAAATTATCGGCAACGGAAATCAAGGAGGCTTTTCAAAAATCTCATTTACTTTACGACCGAGCTGGCGACGAACATTACAATATTATTTCCGCGCTTCACAAATCGATGCGTGGTGGTGATGCCAACGCCGCCATCTACTGGCTTGGCCGCATGCTTGAAGCTGGCGAGGATCCGTTGTATATTGCCAGGCGTCTGGTTCGATTCGCTTCCGAGGATGTTGGTTTGGCTGACCCGCAGGCACTTTTGCAGGCCGTGGCTGGTTATCAGGCCGCGCATTTCATTGGTTTGCCTGAGTGTAATGTCAATTTATCTCAAGTTGTGGTATATCTAGCTCGAGCGCCAAAATCCATCGAACTTTATAAGGGTTACGGCCAAGTAGTCGAGACGATTCACCAAGGCATAAATCCACCAGTCCCAATTCATCTTCGTAACGCTCCAACCAAGCTCATGAAAGAATTAGATTTTGGTAGAGATTATTTATATCCGCCAGAAACTGACGCTTCTACACAAAAATATCTCCCCGAAGAATTAAAAGATAAAAAATTCCTATGACGACCGAACAACTTCTTTCACTCAAATCCAACACCACTCTTTTGGTAAAAAACGATCCTTTCGAATATAAGGGTCGAGCCGAAATAACTCTTGAAGGCAGCGAAATTATTTATTGGCTTTTTTCTGATGAAGGCGCTTTTATTTCAGTTAACCCAGTTACCGATGAAATGATTTATTTTCGTTCAACTGATAGTGAACTGGAAAACGATGAAGAAGGTGCGGCTTTTGAAGGTGAACCGTATGAAATTTCTTATGAAGATAAAGGCACGGTTACCACAATAATTGATGACACAACTGTTGAAGAAGGTGATGTTTTGAATTTTACTGATTATGAAAATGATGATGGTGAATTTGTTCGCGCCCAAGAAAACGAGTCAACCGGTGAAAGCCAAGTTTTTACTGGTGTGACTTTGGTTGAGGAGGAAACGGCGGTAGTGGAGGATTAGGTTGACGAATTTTGGAAAAGTAGAAAACGTAGAACGTAGAACGTAGATTTTTGGATTTCTTAAATATCACAATCTACGACTTCTACGATTTCTACGAATTCTACGTTTTTACAAACCACTATGTCCGAAACCGAAAACAACCGCTGGAAAAACGACAAGAAGCACGTGGCGCCTCGGGATTTTCGGGTTCGGGTTCTAACATTTTTTTTAATATTGTTTGCCGGCGTTATTGTTGTCAAGCTTTTTATTTTACAAGTTGTTGATCATTCTTTTTATGAAGCTTTGGCTTCTGGTCAACACGAACTTTTTCAAGAACTGTTTCCTGAGCGTGGTGATATTTTGGTTCATGACGATAAAGATAAAAATACCGTGGCCGCTGTGACCAATCAAAAATTGGCTTTTGTTTTTGCTGATCCCAGACAAATAAAAAATCCAGGTGAGACAGCAGATAAATTGGCACCGATTTTTGGTTGGGACGATGAAACTAAGGCTTCGTTTATTATCAGCTTTTCAAAAAACACTGATCCTTATGAACCAATTAAGCGGCACGTTTCAGATGATGATTTGGTAAAAATCGAAGCTTTGGAATTGTCAGGGATTGATTATATTCGTGAATCACTCCGCTCATATCCAGAAACTGGGCTTGGTGGTCAGGTTTTTGGTTTTTTAGGTTCCAATGAAGACGGCACACTTTCTGGTAAATATGGTATCGAGGGATATTTTGATGACGAGTTAACCGGCACCCCAGGCTTTCTTCGTTCTGAAGGTGATATTGCCGGTCGTTTAATCGCTTCGGCTGATCGAGCTTTTCAGCCAGCGATTGATGGGGCTGATGTGGTTTTGACTTTGGATCGTAATCTTCAGTACATGGCTTGCGAAAAAATTAAAGCGGCCGTGACCAAACATGGTGCTGATGGTGGTTCGGTTATAATTGTCGAACCAAAAACCGGACGTATTTTAGCCATGTGTGGCAGTCCTGATTTTGATCCGGCTGATTACGGTAAGGTGGATAATATTAATCAATTTAACAATCCGGCAATTTTTAATGCTTACGAACCTGGATCGGTTTTTAAAGCCATTACCATAGCCGCGGCCATTGACGCCGGCGCGGTTGAGCCAACCACGACTTATAACGACACAGGTTCAATAATGGTCGGTGGTTATCCAAAACCAATCTCCAACGCGGAAAATAAAACTTATGGCACCGTAACCATGACTCAGGTTTTAGAAAATTCCGTTAACACCGGTACGGTTTTTGCCATGCAGCAAACTGGGCAAGATAAGTTTAAAGATTATTTAAAGAAATTTGGTTTTGGTGAAAAGGCAGGTATAGAAATTTCCACCGAATCTTCGGGTGATATTTCTTCCTTAAATCAAACCGCTGAAGTTTTTTCGGCCACCGCAGCTTTTGGCCAGGGAATTACGGTTACGCCACTCCAGCTGGCTATGGCTTACGCAGCTTTGGCCAATGGCGGCATGTTGCTTGAGCCGCAAATTGTTGATGAAATAAAATATTCAGACGGCGCGGTCGATAAAAGACAAACCAAAGAAGTTAATCGAGCTATTAGCGAAAGAAGCGCTAGTCTTATTGGGGCTATGTTAGTTTCGGTGGTTGAAAACGGTCACGGCAAACAAGCGGGAGTTCCGGGTTATTATATTGCTGGTAAAACCGGTACCGCTCAGGTGGCCGGTTCAAGCGGTAGCTATGAAACTAATAATAACATAGGTACCTTTGCCGGTTTTGGCCCGGTCTCTGACCCAAAATTTGCCATGGTTGTTCGCCTTGACCATCCCCGCGACGTCGAATGGGCCGAATCCACCGCCGCTCCACTCTTCGGCGAAATCGCCGCCTTCATTTTAAAATATTACGAAGTGCCGCCGGAGAGATAGAAATAGGGATTTTTATAAACTTTATAAAGTTTGCCTAATTTTGACTAACTTTATAAAGTTTGCTATAGTGTCAATTATCTATGACAACCAAACAAAAACTTGAAATTATCAAAAGAGCGTTGGGAGTGACTCAAACCAAATTAGCCGAAAGATTTGGTGTTTCTTTTGTGGCCTTTAATAATTGGTGGACGGAAAAATCCGTACCTCGTTCAAAAATGTTGGCTGCGATTGACGATCTTTTTTTGGAAGTGACAGGCGAGAAGATTATTCCGACGAGCCAGCTTGCGGCTAAAAAACAAGCCCTGCACAAATTATCGGTTGAACACAAAAGCGTCATTACTGAAATTTTGAATCACCCAGACATTCGAGATCAATTCGTTCTTAAGCTCACGTATCATAGCAATCGTATTGAAGGCAGCACGTTGACCGAACCTGACACGGCGGCGATTCTTTTTGATAACGTTGCTTTGCCAGACAAAACTTTGGTCGAACAGCTTGAAGCTAAAAATCATCAAACCGCTCTGAATTATTTGTTTACTTATATTCTTCAAAAGAAAAAAATTGACGAGGAGTTTATTCTTAAGCTTCACAGTATTCTTATGAATGGCGTTCGGCCGGACGCGGGTTTATATCGCCGTCACGCCGTAAGAATTGTCGGAGCAAATGTTCCGACCGCCAATTATCTGCGTATACCTGATTTGATGCCCATTGTCATAAAAGAATTTTCAAAAACAAGAAAGAAAAGCGATTTGATTAACACATTGGCTATAGTCCATGCCAAGTTTGAACAGATTCATCCTTTTTCTGACGGTAACGGCCGAGTTGGCCGTCTGCTTATGAACGCAATATTACTTTCAGCTAATTACGCCCCAGCCATCATTCACCAAGAACAAAAGCGATTGTATTATACATATCTTAACAAAGCTCAAACTAAAGGCGATCACAGTCAATTAGAAGATTATCTCTGTGACGCTATTCGAGATGGGTTTTTGATTTTGGAACGAAAGACATAGTTTTAAATATTACGAAGTCCCGCCGGAGAGATAAAATTTTTATGAAAGTATCAAAAAAATGGTTTTTTATATTAATGTTTTTGCTTGGTATCGGAGGTGGTTTTGCTCCGGTTGTTGGTTTTGTCTTATTCGGAACTTTAATGTTATTTTTTATATCGGCGGTATTTTATTTTTCTTCTGTTAATGATTTTGAAAAGTGCAGCAAGGAAAAAAATATTAATTTAGTTATATCCTTAAATTGTTTGGCAGCTGCGGCCGCTGTCTTGGGAGTAAATATTTTTTTATTTTCGGTTTTCTTTTCTTTTTTAGCCGGTCTTTTATTTTCTTTAGGTCTCCTGTTTCTTGGGAAAAGTTCAATGACAACAAAAGAAATTCCGGTTTTAATGCACGGTTTTTCTAATCAGTGTATTCGTGGATCAAAAGCTGAAGAATTAGGCCAGATTTCCGGTGGTATTGGTGTTTTGTTTTTAACCATGATAATTATTTGGTTTCTTGATTATATTCTTTATTAGCATTTTCACTATTTATATGGAAAAAGAAAATAAAAATGTCATCTGCTTAGACAAAGACGGCAATAAAACAGAAGTAAAAAGTTCTGAGCTTTCATACCGGCCGTCTGTTTACGGTATTGTTTTAAAAGGGGACGAGATTTTGCTTGTGCCTCAATGGAACGGCCATGATTTTCCTGGCGGTGGCATGGAGATTTACGAGACGGTTGAGGAAACATTGATTCGTGAAGTTTGGGAAGAAACCGGTTATAAAGTTAAACCAAAAAATTTTGTTGGTTGCTTTGATTCGTTCTGGACACACCCTGAATCAGGTAAACACCTTCACGCTATTTTGATTTATTACGTCTGCGAAGTTGTCTCTGGCGAAATTTCTACAAAAAATCTTACAGATTTCGAAAAACAATTTGGTGGCAAGGCCGAGTGGTTGCCGCTCAAAGAGTTGTCAAATATTATTTTTCGAAACTCGGTCGATTCCAAATCGTTGGTCGAAAAGGCGGTGTTGATGGGTTAACGAAATTAGTTTTTTGGTCAAAATAAAAACCGCGACACGAGAAATGTTGCGGTCTGAACTGACTGGACTATTTAGAAGTCAAAGTCAGAAGTAGGCCGGAAGATCTATTTGGGTATAATCACCTTGTTCGTGCAGTGGGCCTTCGAAGCGGAAGGCTCTTAGTATCGTGCGCAACGCAGTTCCGTGTCCAACGATAGCCACCAAATCATCTTCTTGGTGACGTTTTCTTATTTCTCGAAACAGCGAAAAATGTCTTTCGACGACTTCGGTTCGACTTTCACCTCCGATTGGCCGAAAGTCGTATTCGTCCGATGAAGTTCGGAAAAATCTTTCCGGAAATCTTACAAGAGCTTCTTCTTTTGTGATTCCGGTCATTTGGCCAAGGTTAAGCTCGCGAAGTCTTGCGTCCGGATAAATCTGGATACTAGGATGGCCGATTTGAATAATATCGGTGACTAAACTTGCACGCCTGAGGTCAGACGCGTAAATCGCGGCCAAGGGCTTGTCTGCGAGATTTTGGGCAAGACGTAGAGCCTGAGAAACACCCTTGAGATTTAAGGGTACATTTCTTTGGCCTGAATAGATTCTCGATTCGTTGTCTTGGGTTTGGGTGTGACGAATAAGAACGAGCTTGATCCTTTTAGGATCTGGATAATCCAGAATGTCCATTTTTTCCTCCCATACTCATGGTGATTGAAAACAAAAGTTGTGGTAATAACTGTCCATCTAGTGTGATAACACCTAAAAATAGATGGACTTTTATTGGGATAAATGTTATCAATTAATTTGATAACCTTTATGACTAGTTTGATTGAACAATTAAAAAACGTCTTCCAACTTACAAAAAATGAAGCGGATATTTATTTGTATGGTCTAACTGTCTCGGCTTTTACAGCTCAAGATATTTCGCGTTCAAAAAATATTCCACGCCCTACCGTGTATCATGTTTTAGAAACCTTGATTCAAAAAGGGCTTATTTTAAAAACCGTCACAAACCAACGAACGTCTTTTTGTGCCACCTCTCCGGATCGTCTTCCTAGTATTATTGAAAATGAAAAAAATAAAATTCAGTCTCGAGCACAATCTCTTGAAGAAATATTGCCAGCTCTTTTTCAGAAAAATTCGAATGTTTCTAATAGTTTTGTTTCAACACACTATGAAGGGCTGGCCGGAATTAAACTTTTGTTTGAAGAAGCGTTATACGCGAAGAATCGGTCGTGGGATGTAATTGCACCTTCACAGAATATTTTGCGTCAAGTTGATAAAACGTACGCTCAATATATTTACAACACCTAACAGACGCGTAAAATAAAACTTCGAACGCTTTGGGAAAATAAAAAACACGAAAAACGACACACAGATGATGAAATTGCCCGTCGAAACATCCGGCTTATGCCTGAGGCAATGACGGGTAAGTTTTCTTCTCTTATATTATTGTTCGATGATTCTTGTGCCCTGTTTCCACCTTTAGAAGAAGCTTCGGCTATCTTAGTTCGTTCAAAAGAAATTCACGCGGCGTTTCAAGCAATCTTTGATGGTTTGTGGCAACTCGGAATTTCTTACAAGCCACAAAAGAAGGACTAATATTTTGACCTCACAAAACAGGCGACCCTCCTTCGCTAGGGCTACGGAAGGGCACAGTCGCCCCATTCTACGACTCCGCTTTCTTCCCACGCCGTCATATTGTATAATATCCTCAATGCTACTTCCTACCTCACTATCCCCCTCGAAGACCCTGAGGCCAATCGAAGGGTTCATCTACCCCCCTAAAAAATATGACAGGTAATGTTACTTTAAATTCTGCCCAATTGGTTTTTGAAACAATTGGTCGCGCTTTGTTTTTTCCGGTTTGGTGGTATACCCGCGGGTTGCTGGCGGTTTTGCGGTATGCGGGGCAGTCAATAAAAGGTCAGTATGAAAATTTAGGTTTGGGGGTGTGGTTGACCAATCTTTTTGTGCCAATGTACGGCACAACGGATTTTATGGGGCGGTTCATAAGTTTTTTTGTGCGGTTTTTTATGATTATCGCTCGCGGTTTTGTTTTGTTGCTTTGGACAATAATTATTTTGCTTTTGATTATTTTTTACGTTTTACTTTTACCGGTTTCAGTTTTCGGAGTTTTTTATCATTTGACCGGATTATTTTTTCCTTCTTTTTATGTCTTTGCCTGAAGAATTACAACCCAACTCTGAAACCAACCAGGCAGTTTCCTTAAACGGAAAATTTTTTGCTTGGACCGAAAACATGGATCGCACTTCACGTACGGTTTTACATATTCAGCGTAAGACCGAGATGGTTTTAAATTTGTGTGTCATGTCGATTGGTATTTTGGCTTTGTTGTTTTTTATTTTTGAGTTATACGTGAAAGGTAATGGTCATGAATTATTAGACCCACAAACTTGGTTGGTGCCTGATGTTTCTTTGCTCATGTTTTTTATAGCTTTTGTTTGCGCTGAATTTGTGGCTTATCGTTTGGTTGATTCGGCTCGGCATAATCATGAAGTGCCCAAACATATATACCAAGCCGCGGCGCCAGAAATTGCGGCAGCGCCGTCTCGTGGCCGTGTGGAAAACGTGGCCAATACTTTGGAAATCACGGCTTATAAGGCCATAGAAGAAGCCTTTATTTTGGCCGAGCGATTTAAACACACTAACGTTTCGTCGATTCATATTTTTTCCGGTTGTTTGGCCGCTGAAAAACCTCGGGTGGTTTTTGCTCGTTTAGGCATTCGTTTTGATGATTTAAAACCAGCCATTGAACAAAGTTTGGCTTCTCAGACCACCGGAGAAAATACGACCATGGGACAATCTGGAAGTCAAACTATTTTACAATCTTTTATTTCAGCTTATAACCAAGGCAAAAGTACAGTTTCGGTGCTTGAGTTATTACAAACCTCTTTTCATAGTGAACCGCTTTTGGCTGATTGGTTAATGAATAAACAAATAACCGTCGAACAATTTGACCACGTGGTTGAGTGGGTGCGGATTAATGATTCGTTGCGCGAACGTTATGATTTATTTCGTCGAGCGGCTTTACACAAACCGGTTGGTGACATGAACCGGGCCATGACTTCAGTGGCCACTCCCATGCTTGATCGGACAGCCGATGATTTAACGGCCGATGCGGTTTATGGTCGCACGCCGCTTTTGGTTGGTCGAGAAAACGAAATGACCGAAATTTTTCGGGTGATTGAAGGTGGTGGTCAAAGCGTAGTTTTGGTTGGTCAACCGGGAGTCGGTAAAGACACAATTATTGCCGGCATTGCTGAACGCATGGTTAAAGAAGATGTGCCGGATATTTTAAAAGACAAACGTTTGATGTCGATTTCTTT
>Ga0172379_10008137_pt1 | contig 13329 bp, 15 predicted proteins | sample GrowelOW334metaG_FD_119756 | JGI IMG/M metagenome (GOLD analysis project Ga0172379, IMG submission 119756) | Groundwater microbial communities from an aquifer near a municipal landfill in Southern Ontario, Canada - Groundwater well OW334 metaG | ecosystem: Environmental > Aquatic > Deep... | reverse complement strand
GGGCGTCCTTGCCCTCGGCGCGCACCCCCAGGGCACGGCGGATGCCCTCCCAGGCGAGCTCCACCTCGGGGTGGTGGATCGGGTCCGGGAAGCCGGCGATCGTGTGCGCCTTGGCGATCGCCGCCCGGTCCACCTCGAGGGCGGACACGGACTTGCGCTCGTCCGCCCGCTCGACGAGATAGGCGCCGACCGTGAACGGGTCGGCGGGCACCGGCGCGACCCGATGTTCGGCGCACCACCGGACGAAGCACTTCCAGCGCCGGCCGTAGGCCTTGATCGTCGAGGGCGCCCGGGCCTTCTGCTGGTAGGCCCGGACCCGGTCGACGAGCGGGGCGAGTGCCGGGGCGAGGGTGGTCTCCGGATCGGCCCGGACGAGGCCGGCCCCGGGGGGCGGGACGATCTCGACCTGCACGCGGCGCGGGCGCGGCATCGCTACTTGACCAGGTGCAGACGGGGCGGGCCGCGCTTGATCGGCCGCTGCGTGGCCGGTGCCGGCAGGTCCTTGTCCGTGGCGGCATGGATGAGGGGCTTCTCGTGGCGTCCACGGGGCGCCTCGCGGCGCACGGCCGGCTCGCCCGGCGGCAGGCGGGGGACCGGGACCGAATCCTCCCAGACGACTCCTCCCTCGCCGGCCGTCATCGCGTAGATGGCCTCCCAGGGCAGCGTGCAGTGGAAGGGCCGCCGGTCGAACGAGAGCGTGGCCCGGATCCCCTGAGCGTCCACCTCGAGGTCCGGGATCGGCGTGGCCAGGTCCCGGCCGAAGGCCAGTGCCAGGTCCTGCCGCCCGGCGAAGGACCCCGGCACGACCACGCCGTCCCGGGTCGCATCGAGGTGCACCATCATCTCGCCGCCCGCGATCAGCCGCAGGAAGGCGTCCCTCTTCGGCTCCGAGGCCGGTACCAGCCGGACGTCGCTCATGGGTGGCAGTCTAGCACGACCGTCGCCGGTTCACCCGGAAAACGCCGCCTGCACGAAACGCAGCCGCGGCGCGAGCGCCTCCCAGGGCGCCGCCCCGGCGCCGTCCCCGCCCAGCGAATGCCAGGCACCGAGCGCGGCGGGCCCGTGCGGCGGGAAGTGCGCCCAGGGGTTGCGCAGGACGACCCACCGCCGGTCGCCCTCCCGGTGGATCCCGAAGAGGGTGTACGCATGGTTCGGCACCAGGCCCGCCTCCAGGGCGTCCAGGCCCATGCCGGTGGCCAGGGCGGCCGGATGCCGGGCGATCCCCTCCGGGGGCGGGCAGAGCGCCGCGAGGACCCGCCAGGAGGCCTCCGCGTCGATCCCCTCCCAGGTCTCCGTCCGCCAGCCGGTGAGCAGGCCCAGGGGGCAGCAGTCGAAGGGCGCGGGGGCCGGCGGCATCACGCTCGCCTCCAGCCGCCGCAGGTCGGGCCGCCCGGTCCGGTCCTGCAGCAGCCAGCGGGCGAAGGCCGCCTCGATCCGGGCCGGCCAGGCCGATCCGTCCGTGCCGCGGGCGAAGAGCATCCGGCCGCAGTACGTCGGCACCTCGGCCGGGACCGGGACGCGCCCGGCGCCGAGGACGACCTCGAGACCCGGGCCGGCCCGCACGACGCGAGCGCCCGGACGGTCCGGGTCGAGCAGGTGCGGTGCGGACCAGGCGAGGGCGGCCAGGCTGGCGACGAGGTAGCAGTCGCCGACCACGCCCTGCATCGGCGCGCGCACGTCGATCCCCCGGGGCGCCCAGGGGCCGGCCGGTCGCCAGGAGACCGCCCCCGGCACGTCGCCCTGCCAGCCGGGCCCGGACGCCGTGGCGGGGCAGGAAGGGGGCGCGCCGAGGTAGGGGGCGAGGAGCTGGCGGGTCAGGGCCACCGACCACGCCGGATCGATCAGGCGCTCCAGGGGCATGCCGGTGAAGCCGGCAACCAGGGCCACCGGATCAAGCACGGAGCGCCAGTCGATGGGCGTGGGCGAGGCGATCTCGGCGAAGGCGAAGGGGTTCACCCGGCACAGTCTAGCACATCGTCCTGCTAGTTCGTCTTCGCGCCCCCGTCCAGGCCGAAGTGCTCCTGGCGCACCTTCGCCTCGGCCATCTTGACGAGGAACCGGTCGGCCTTGGAGTCGCCGACGATCACCCGCTTCTTCGTCCAGTCCCAGGTGAGCTCGGCGAGGGTGCTGCCGTCACTCCGCAGGATCTCCAGGGCGCTCCAGATCTCGCCCGCGCCCAATGCGTAGAGCACCGCCTCCAGGCGCTGCTCGCCCCAGTCGAAGCCGATACGGCAGGCCTTCTCCGTGCCGCCCGCGTCTTCTTCGATCTTGTTGTACCGCTGCGCCCGCCGGCCGTAGGCATCCGGATCGCGGTTGTATTCGCAGAGCCGCTCCACTTCCCGCGCCAGTGCCATCCCCGTCTCGGCGACCGTCGGGGGCCGTTCCTCGAGGCAGGCCTGGCGTCGCACCGCGGCCAGGTGGGGCATGGCGAAGGCGAGTGCCTCCGTGAGGAAGCTCTGTGCGTAGCAGGCCTCGGCCGGCCCGACGGTGCCCACGAGCGGCCGGTCGACGAGGTCCCGCACGAAGTCCTCGACCCCGCCGAGTTCCAGTCCATCGATCGACCGCGGTGCCTCCTCGACCTGGCAGGTCACGCCGGTCGGGACCAGGTCGATCCAGAAGGGTCCGTCGTACTCCCGCCAGCGGCACTGGTCGGGATCCTCGGTAGCGCCGATCTGCTCGGCGAGGTCCGCGGGGTCGTTGGCGCTGATGAGCGAGACGCGCATCTCGGGCCACTGGACCAGGTACATCCTGGCGCAGCCGATGGCGGGCTCCTCCGGCAGGGGGCCAGCCGTGTCGCCCGGCAGCGGGGCGGGCACTCCGGGGTCCGGCGTGGCATCGCCGGGCGTGGCCTCCGGTCCGGCCGACGGGTCCTCCGCTGCGGCAGCAGCCAGACGGTCGGCCAGCAGCCGGATGACGGTGAGGCGATCCTCTCCGTCCAGCGGCCGGCCCGACAGCGAGAAATGCGGCTGCTCCCCTTCCTGCAGCGGGACCAGGACCAGGCCGTACTCGCGACCGGTCGCCTGCGCCGCCTCGGCCAGTGCGGAATCCAGGCGGGCGAGCGCCAGGTTCACCGCGGGGCTCTTCGTCGGGGAGAATTCTGCGTCCTGTTCCATGCGACGCATGATCGCACGGCTGGGCCAGGATGCGCCAGCGTGGGCGCGCGACGTGCCGGACGGCCTACCCGGTCCGGGGCGACGCGGTCATCCCGATGATCGACCAGCCGAGGTCGTTGATCTGGCCCTGGGCGGTGTTCAAGGCCATCAGGGCGTTGCGGACCCCGTCCCCGTCCATGACGTCCCCGGGAGCGTCCGAGGTCGTGATCTGGTAGGTCCAGGTGATCTCGCGGCCGTGGCCCTCCGGGGCGATCCGGACGGCGGCGGTGACCGGCGCGCCGTCGGCGTCCAGGCACGCCAGGTCGAGATCGAGGTGATGGACCTGCCGGTCCTCGAGGTCGGAGAGGAGGCCGATCAGGCGGAATGACGGATCATCGGGCAGGACGTCGGCGGGTGCGTTCTCGGTGGACATGCGGATCTTCCTTCCGGTCCGCGTGGCGCGTGCCTGCGGACCGCGTGACGTCAGAGCCAGTCGGGGACCTGCTGGCCCCGCATGGCGAAGAGGGCCAGGATCCGGTCCCGGACCACCCGGGATTGCCGGCGGAGCGAGTCCCGCTGGCGGAGCAGGTTGGCGAGTTCCCGCGCCCGGATCTCGACCGGCTGCCGCGCCGACCGGTGCCGGCGCTTCGCCTCGAGGCATTCCGCAATGTAGCCCTCCAGGCAGGACGAGAGATCCCGGCCCGTCCTGCTGCCGGACGGTGCGGGCCGGATGATGCGCATCCCTCGCAGGTCCTCCATCTCGGGCAGGGAGGGGCGGTTGCGCTCGTGGTCGAGGCGGGGGAGGACGACCTGCAGCTTCGCGGACGAGGCGGCGATGATCTCCCCGACCAGGGCCACCGCCTCCGGGGCCAGGCGGAGGCAGACGACATGCGGGCCGGCGGTCTTCCCGGCGACATGGTCCTCGAGGTCGAACCCGCCGAGCGCCTGGAGGCGCCGACGGAACCGGCGGTACAGGCCCGTCGCCCCGGGGATGTCCAGGCTGAGGTGTCCCGTCTCGCTCCGCCAGTCCGGGTCGAGCCGGTCGAGCAGTGCCGGCCACCGTGGGGTTGCCGGCGGTGCGTCGGCAGTCGTCGGCGGCTTGCGGCTCACAGCCGGTAGCTCCGGTCCGGGGAGTAGGTGTGGTCGGAGTGTCCGATCATCGACCATTCCTCCATCCGCTCGTCCGTCCCGAGCGCCCCCCGGACGGCAGCCTCCAGGGCCAGCCGGCCGCATCTGCCCCCCGGGAGGCCCATCAGGAGCGAGAGCGCCCGGGCCGCCCGGTCGCGGATCCCGGACTGCAGGGTGTCGATCGCCTCCCGCAGGCAGTCGGCCACGGGACAGGACCGCCCATCCCGCCCCCGTTCCCATTCGTGCTCGAGGAGGGGAGTGCCGGCCTCGCCCGCGTATCCGCCCTGCCGATCCTCCCGGCGCACGCGCAGGGTGAAGACCTCCATCTCCTTCCCGGTGAAGGGCCGCGTCCGCCGGACCTGCTGGTCGACGACGATGCCGCACGGCTCGCAGCCGGCCGCGACGCTGCCGAGGCAGCGGAGGATCTCGGCGAGCGCCCGCTCTTCCAGGTCCCCCGGGTACGAGACCAGGCGCAGGCACTGCTCCAGACCGATCTCCATGCAGCGCCGTTCGCCGAGCGGGAGCCCGGCGTACTCCTCCTGGGGGATCCAGGAGCCGCGGGGCGAAAGCGCCCACCGTTCCAGCCCGCGCACGTGCGCCAGCACGCAGCCCCCCGTCCGGATCGTCCAGGGACCCAGCAGGGGCCGGAACGCCCGCTCCGCCTGGAGGTACATCGTGGCACCCTGCCCGCCGGGCGGAGGCTTCACGGGGTACGACCCCGTCTTGAGGGTGGCGGCGGAGTGCTGGATCTCCGCCAGGAGGGCCACCGGAAGTGCCTGATCGTGCATCGCCTTGACCTCGTCCGTCTTTCGTAGCAGCACCCGTGCCACCAGCCGCCGGATCCATCCCACGCGGGGAAACAGGCCTTCCGCGGCCACTGCCCGGGATCCAGACCTTTCATTCCTGCAAGGCGTCCCTGCGGGATTGGAAGCTACGCCGTCGTTGCTCCGGCCGGCGGCGGCGGCGGGATCGAGCGCGGGCCGAGGGCAGCGGACCAGATCGTGCCGGTCTGCTCCCATGCCTCCTCCTGGGTGCGTCCGAGCGCGACCAGGGCGTGCGCGGCGAAGCTCCGGGCTCCCTCGCAGACGTCCCGCAGCGTCCGGGGGGAGACCTGGCCGCCGACCCCGGCCGCACAGAGCGCGGCGCGCGTCGCGAACTTCACCGCCACGGCGGCGCTGGCCCGGGCACGCACCGCCTCGGCGCACCGGCGCGCCTGGGTGTGGTAGGCCTCGACGGCGCCGAAGGCCGGCACCCGCGCCTGCTTCAGGCGCTCGATCGGCACGTCCCCGGCGATCCAGCCCTCGAGCAGCCGCAACGCCTGGGCGCAGCGCGGGTCGAGCACCGGTCCGTCCTCGTCCACCAGGCGGACGGTCTCGCGGGCGACGAGGATCGCCGCCTGCACCACCTCCAGATGGTCCCGGGGGGCGCTCACCGGCGCCCCTCCGTCGCGCCCCGGGGCGTCTTCGCATCGGACATCGTCGCGTCTCCTTCCGCCGCGAACGCGGCGCAGCGGGCGATCTCCTCCGGGGCCAGCTCGTATCGGGCGTACCAGGTGCCGGCGGCCCGTCCATCCGCCAGGCGGAAGCGGACGTGGGCGGATCCGATCACCAGCACGTGGTGGCCGTTGCTGACGGCCTGCCAGACCCCGGTCGTGGCACAGCCGGGCATCCCGGGTCGCCGCACGTGGACCAGGTGGGGATCCCCGCTGTCGTCCAGGCGGGCGCCCCGGCCGGGCGTGAAGGTCGCGCGGCTCACGGTGCTGCTCCGGGACCGAACTCCTGCGTCACCGGGCCGAGCCGGACCAGGGACACCCGCTTCGCGACGATCCGGTCGTCGTCGAGGAGGCGCCCCACCGCCTCCCACGGGCCGTCGTTGCCGGCGATCTCCGTCCAGGAGCCGTCGGGGTTGGCATGGCTGGCCGTCCACCAGGCGTGGGGCGGCTCCGGGGCGGGGCGGGGCGACTCGAGCTGCCGGACCTCGAGGTCGAGCCCGGCCCCGTCGTCGAGGTCCACGTGGAAGGTGCCGCGGGCGACCGTCCGGCAGGCTGGCGGCGGCACGGGCCGGAACGTGCCGGGTCCGACGCAGGGGCCGAACAGGTCGTCCCAGATGATCTCCTCGCCCCGGCCGGTGATCGAGGCGATGCCCCGGATCGCCTTGCGGGCCACGGCCACCGTCAGCGGTCCGGCATGCGGCAGGTCGATGGCGACCGAGGCGCCGTTACCGTGCCGGAAGGTCCAGCGCCGGCTGCCGGTGTATACGGGATCGGCCGGGACGGAGTACCATCCCGGCTCCAGACGCCACCCCAGGATGCCATGACCCTGGGCGAGCCACCCGACCGCGGTATGCAGCCACGCAAGCGCGCCGGGCCTCCGGCACTGCAGTGCCTGTTCGAGGTCGGCATCGGTCTGATGGGACATCGTCCCGTTCCTTCCTGGCGGCGCGCCGCCGCATCGATCCTTCGTCGCCTACCACGCCCGGGCTGGCCGCGTCCAGCCGGAAGACGTCAGGTGCCGCCGTTCCCGGGCGGTCTTCCGGCCGGTCCCCTCGGGTGCTGCGCGACGATCACCGCGAGCACGTCGTGCTCCTTGATGATCGCGCTCCGGCCGTCGTCGAACCTGGCGTGCCAGGAGTGCGGTGGCAGGCCGACCCGGTACTGCTCGTCGCTCACCAGCGCCCCGGATACCCGGCCTTCGTGATGGACCAGGCACTCCGTGGAGGGTCGACCGGTCGCCGGGTCGAAGGGCACGATCCGCAGGCGCTGGCCCCGGAACGTCACCCAGGCCTCGCCCTCGCGACGCATCCGGGCGAGGGAGTCGCGCAACGCCTGCTGCGCGAGGTGCCGGACCCGGGCGGCCCGGGCCTCTCCGGGCTTCCTGCCGGCCTCGCGGGCCACGCCTCAGCGCCCCTTCCCGGACTTCTCCGGCCGCCGCGCCCGGCGGTAGCCGGCCCGGAGCGCGGCCCGCTCCGAGCCGGTCAAGGGCCGGCTCCAGGCGATCCGCCAGCGCGCCCCGTCGAGGTCCGCCCGGACCTTCCTCCCCCGCCAGACGGATCGCCCCCGCTCCCTGGTGCCCACGAAGACGCCGAGATCGTAGAGGTCGTTCCGCACGCTGCCGTCCGGCATGGAGTGCCGTTCTTCGCGATCGACGACGACCTTCCGGCGCTCCAGGTCGTCGAAGCACGCTTCCGTGTACGGGATGCAGAACTCCCCGCGGAGGGACAGGGCGACCGGGCATCCGGGCAGGTGTCCGTCCTGCCGGATGGCTCCCGGGGCCGGTCGCCTCGCCCCGCAGCAGACGCACCGGCCGCCGGCCGTCCAGAGCACGAGCTTCCTCTTGCGGTCCACGATCGCCTCCTACAGCCGCGGGTCGAGCGGCTCGCTCTCCAGGGCCAGCACGCCCGCCACGGCCTCGTGCACGCGGGCGAGCGGCTCGTGGCGCACGAAGCGCTCGAGGGACTCGATCCCCAGCGCGAACTCCTTCAGGGCGTTGGCCCGCTTGCCGCCGGTGCCGCGCCTGCGCAGCCGGCAGAGGTTCTCCGGCAGGTCGTAGTCGATCCCGTAGATGATGCGCAGGTACTCCTTGCCGCGGCACTTCAGGGCCGGCTGCACCACGCCCTTCGGCCCGCGGGAGACGAAGCCCCAGGGCTTGACCACCATGCCCTCGCCGCCCCCGCCGGTGTACTCCTCCCACCACGCGATGGCCGCGGCCACGTCCTCCGGATCGTCCAGCCGCACCTCGTGCCACTCCGTCTCCTGCAGCATCTTCGCGGAGAACGTGCAGAGCTTCTGGAGCCGGTACCTCTGCCAGCCGTGGTCCTGGTCGGCCCACACGTTCCCCTCGCTCGCCAGCAGGTGGAAGGGAGCGACGCGGATGTCGCCCGGGTCCGCGACCGGCCAGCAGTAGTGCTGCCAGGCCTGGACGTACTGCCGGGCCATCCGCCCGCGTTGGACGAAGCGCGCGAAGACCGGCCGCAGGGCCGTGTCCGCCTCGCGCAGGGCGAGCTCCTCCTCCGGGGTGCGCGAGGGGGCCAGGGAGACGCGCCGCAGCGCCTGGCCGAGCGCCTCGGCCGCCGGACCGAGTGCCGCGTCGGCGGCGGCGCCGGTGGCCGCATAGGTCCGCCGGATCAGTTCCGGGGCCTTGAGGTTCCAGGGCATGACCTCGCAGTCGAGCACCATCCAGTCCGAGCCGAGGTCCTGCCAGAAGTTGCACGCCTCCGCGGCGGCGCGCACGTCGGCGAGGACGGCCTCCTCGTAGGGGGCGTTCCGGCCGGTGAAGAAGTGCCGGCCCGTGCGGGTGTAGATGCAGCCCGGCAGGCGGGCGTCGGGATTGAAGCGCCGCCGGGCGGCCTCGAGGTCCCGGCAGGCGACCACCACCGCCCGCGAGCCCATGTGCTTGGTCTGGCAGACGACCCGGGTGATGCCCTCGCGCCGGAAGTCCCCGAAGACCTCGCGCGGGTGCTCGAGCAGGCCGTCGAGGTCCGTCGCGGTGCCGGGCGACATGGTGGGCGGCAGGTACACGAGCCAGCGCGGATCGACCGTGTGCCGCAGCATCTCCAGGCCGGCGGCGGCCTGGCCGGCGCGGATCCGCACGCTCGCGAGCCGGGTGGGCACCTGCCGCTCGCCGGTCACGAGCGCGAGGTCGACGAGGTCGTCCGGCGGCCCGGCCGGCACCGCCGGCACCGCGCGCGCTGCCGCCACGGCATGGGACGACCGGGCACGCACGTCGACGAACTCCCGCTCCGGCCAGCGCAGCGCCGTCAGGCGTCCGCCGTACACGCTGCCGGTGTCGACGTTCACGGTCCGGCCGGTCCACTCCGGGTCGGGCACGGCCGGATGGGCATAGACCACCTCGGCCCGTCCGTCGTACCCCATCGCCCAGGCGGGGCGGGTCGGCTCGAAGGTGTCGGGCAGGGGCGCGAGGCCGCCGTGCAGCGCCGCCTTGCGCACGCGCTCCGAGGCGCGGCCCTGCAGGGGCCCGGGCAGGCCGGCGTGGGCGGCCACCAGGCGGAAGCCGGCCAGGACCAGGTGCGGCTCGCGGTCGAGGAAGTGCTTCGTCCGGTCGAGGAAGGCCGGGGGGAGCAGGCAGAACTGGTCGAGGGAGGCGGCGAGGCCCCCTTCCAGGGGCTGCGGATCGCCGCGCAGGTGCCGGAGCAGACGCTCCTCGTGGTCGCCCTGCAGGGCCAGGTGGCCCTGGTCGCAGGCGTCCATGACCAGTCTCAGGACATCGACCACGTCCGGGCCGTGGTCCACGTAGTCGCCGAGGAAGACCAGCCTGCGTCCGGCCGGGTGGGAGACCGACCAGGAACTCCACTCCGGATCCCTGGTCTGGAGGTTGTTCGAGACGCGGTAGCCGAGCCGCAGCAGCAGGTCGAGCAGGTCGTCGAGGCAACCGTGCACCGGCCCCACCAGGTCGAAGGGTCCGTGCTCGCGGGGGCGGTGGCAGGCGAGGGCCACCCGCTCGAGCACGGCGCCGTCCGCCTCCGCGTCCGAGCGCAGGACCAGCACGCGCCGGAAGCCCTCGCGCTCCAGGTCGCGCAGCGACCGGTGCAGGTGCTCGACCTGCTTCGTCACCGTCCGCGCGACGTCCCGGCGGTCGCCGCGGATCGCGGTCCGGTCGAGGCAGGTGCGGATCTGGCGGTCGAACACGATGGCGACCGCGGGCAGGTCCTTGTCGCGGGCGAGGTCGAGGAGCTCCTGGCGCGCCCGGGGGGACGTGCTGGAGGCGTCGACGACCGTGAGACGCAGGGCGCCCAGGCGTTCGGCGACGATCGCCGCGAGCAGCCGGTGGGCGGCCGGCGAGGCCCAGCCGGCCCCGGGGTCGTCGGCCACCAGGGTGCGGCAGGCCGTGCTGGAGACCACCTCGCACGGGGCGAAGTGGTCGGCGGCGAAGTGCGTCTTGCCGCTGCCCGAGGCGCCGACCAGCACCACCAGCGAGGGGTCCGGAACCAGGAACGCCGGGGCGGGCGTGCTGGGCACCGCGGGGTCGGGGGTCGTGGGCTCGGTGGCCATCAGGGATCTTCCTTGCGCGTGCGGCGGCTGTAGGGGGTCGGCGGAGGCTTCGGGGGGACCACGGCGGCGAGGCAGAAGGCCGGGACCCGGCGCAGGAGGTTGAGGTCGGCCGGGTCGTCGTGCTTCCCGGGCGTGCGCACGTCCCAGTCGGTGACCAGGTACCACACATGGCCCCGTTTCGACAGGCACACCTGGGCGATGCGCGCCTCGATGAGCCGGTCGCCGAGGTTGAGCCGCACGTCGTCGCCGACCTTCACGTCCGGCTCCGGCGGCACCGGCTGCGCCTCGCAGGCGGCGGCCGCGGCCTCCGTGTCGAACTCCGCGCGGCACTTCTCGCACTGGTACCGGGTCAGGGTGCGCATGGCGTCCTCGTGAACACGGCCATCTGCGTCGGCGCCCCGTGGACCGGGTCCTCCGTGCCGATGCCCGAGAAGGCGACCTCGTAGCCATGGCGGCCGGCCACCGGCTCCGCCCAGGCCCGGAACTCCGCGCGGGTCCACTCGAAGCGGTGGTCCTTGTGCCGGAGCGTGCCGGCCGCGAGGAACGGGAAGAGCACGTTGTACTCGCGGTTCGGCGTGGTCAGCACGATCGTGCCGGGCCGCGCCTCGCCGAAGAGGGCGCGAGCAAAGGCGCCGAGCCGTTCCGGATCGATGTGCTCGACGACCTCGACCACCGCGGCGGCGTCGAAGCCGGCGAGGCGCGGGTCGCGGTAGGTGAGCAGCCCCTCGAGCAGCTCGATGCGCGCGGGCCCGTCGCCGCTCCGTGCCCGGTCGAGGCGCAGCCGGCGCCGGGCGTGCTCCAGTGCCAGGTCCGAGCCGTCCACGCCCACCAGGCGGGTGATCGAGGTCTCGCCCGCGAGCCGGGCGAGCAGCCTGCCCGGACCGCAGCCGAGGTCGAGCACCGTCCGTGCCCGTGCGTCCAGCAGCGCCCGGGCCACCGCCTCCAGGCGCTGGTCGCCGAGGCGCGGCCGGGGTGCCGACGGGGCGACCGGGGCGGCGGGCGCTTCCGGCCCGGGGACGCAGAGGCGTTCCGCGATGGACTCCACGGTGGCCCGGCAGCCCTCCAGGCTCTCCAGGCCGGGGCCGGGCAGGCCGAGCGCCGCCCGCGCCTCGGCCGAGGACATCGTCGGCTGCTTCCGTCGCTCCTCGATCATGGCCATCAGCGCCGCGGGATCCTCCTCGAGCTCCGGACCGTCGCCCTCGTCGTCTCCGTCCGCGGCCGGGTCGGGCTCCGCGCGGGCCAGGTCCGCGAGCCGGAACTCCGCGAGCGCCTTGCGCGCGGCGGCCGGCTGGTGGCGCAGGTAGCGCTCCGCGATGAGCCGGCGCTGCGGGTGCACGGGCAGCCAGCCGGCACCGTGCTTGAGCAGCTTGTCCACCTCGGCGGCATCGGCCCAGTAGTGCTTCGATCCGTCGACGACGGGCAGGAGCACGTAGAGGTGGTGGAGCAGGTCCCGGAGGCGCACGTCGGCGCGCAGCGTGAGCGTGTGGTGCCAGCCCGTACCCCATTCCGGCCACTGCGGGTCGAGCGGATGGGAGACGACGTCGACCTCGTAGCCGAGCGGCTCGAAGAGGGCGCGTAGCAGTGCCTCCCCGGCCCGGCAGGGCACGACCGCGAGCCGTGCCCGCAGCGGCAGCCGTGCGTCGGCCAGGTCCTGGTGGGATTCGCAGCGTCCCGCGAGCGCGGTGCCGAGGGCCTTCGAGATGGCCACCGACATGAACGAGCTGGCGACGTAGGCCCGGTCGTTCACGTAGTCCTCGAGCGCGGTCGAGCCGCTCTTCACGACGCCGATCGTGTCCACCTCCAGGAGCAGCGCGACCGTGGTGCATTCCTCGGAGGCCTCGGGGAAGAACACGTGCACCTTGCCGAAGGCCAGGTCCCGGGTGTGCACCCGGTCCGGGTGCTTCACCACCAGGTAGCCCAGGTCCCGGGCGGTCCGGCGGGGCTGGTCGGCGGCGGCGGGCGGTCGGTCCAGCGTGATCGTGAGCAGCATCCGGGATCTCCTGTCCGGATCGGTGCCGGACGATGCCAGGGTAGGCTAGCTGGTCCGTGAAGTCAAGACGGAACGACAGGCATCGTGCGCATCTGCAGTGCCAGGAGCTCCGCCTTGGTCTTCAGGATCGACCGCACGGCCATGATGGTCTGCATCTGGGCGTCGCAGCCATCGAGCGCCTCCGCGAGGTCCTTCAGCAGGCCGACCGACCAGGCGACGACCACCCGTGCGACCGGATCGATCCGCGCCGCCGTCGGCACGGGTCCGTCCTGCGCCGGTCGCCGGGGCGTCCGCCTCGCTGCCGGGGGGGGGCGCTTCACGGGACGGGCCTTCGCGCGCGCGCGAGGAGAGACATATCCGGCCTCCTTCGCGTCCTTGGCGACGGCCTGGGCCTTCAGCGGCCGTTCGAGCAACGCTCCCCTGGGGGAGATGGCGCGCAGGAGCGGCCCACCGACGATGCCGGGATCGGCTCCGACCAGCCTCCCGGACGCCGCGAGCCATGCCTGGCAGGCGGTGTAGAGCGGGGTCCCGTCCTCCGCGCGGAAGGTACGGCCCCCGCTGTTGAACCCGAAGGACGAGGGTGCCACCGCGGTGGCGCCATCGACGTCCCTGGTGTCCATGGCGGCGAGATCCCCGGCCGTGAACGATCCGGTCTTCATGAGCTCGCAGATGAGCCCGGCGCGCAGGGCGTGGAGGGCCGGGGAGGGGACCGGAAGGGGGGTCGGGGCGCTGGTGGCCGTCTCTTCGGACATGGTGTCGGGCATGGTGTTCCTCGTGGTCCGGCGGGGGATGGATTGCCGCCCGTCCGGCGCATCATGGACGGGCTTGCCGGTGGTGGTCAAGGAAAAAGGGCGGCGGCCCCGGTCCGGTCGATCTCCAGCTCGCATTCCTCGCCAAGCACCACCTCGGGATCGGGCAGGCGTGCCGCCGTGTGCCGCCCGGATGCCTGCCCGACCGGTTCCCGGGCCACCTCGTCTCCGGCGACCTCCCCGGCCAGCAGGCCCTGCAGCACCTCACGCACGGGACCGGCGACCACATCGAGCACGCCGTCACCGAGGCCGGCGAGGGCGCCGACGCGCAGCTCGTGGGCGAGGGCGTGCTGCAGGTCCCCG
>Ga0172379_10008136_pt1 | contig 13333 bp, 14 predicted proteins | sample GrowelOW334metaG_FD_119756 | JGI IMG/M metagenome (GOLD analysis project Ga0172379, IMG submission 119756) | Groundwater microbial communities from an aquifer near a municipal landfill in Southern Ontario, Canada - Groundwater well OW334 metaG | ecosystem: Environmental > Aquatic > Deep... | reverse complement strand
GGCTTGAACCAAGCGTCCACCAACGCGGCCAATGGTATTTCCTTTATTCAAACAAGCGAAGGATTCCTCCAGGAAACGCAGGACATTCTCCAGCGCATACGCGAATTGGCCATCCAATCCTCCAACGGCGTCTATACCGAAGAGGACCGGATGCAGATTCAGGTTGAAGTCTCTCAGTTGGTCGATGAGATTGACCGCATCGCCAGCCATGCCCAATTTAACGGCATGAATATGCTGACCGGCCGTTTCGCCCGCGAAGGCGGAGAGAACATCATCACCGCGTCCATGTGGTTCCATATTGGTTCTAATATGGATCAGCGCGAACGGGTGTTCATCGGCACCATGACCGCGAAAGGCCTCGGCGTCCGAAATCCCGGAGACGGCGAAATCCTCTCCCTCGAAAGCCCGGAAACCTCAAACCGCACTATCGGTACGGTTGACGAAGCCCTCAAAAAGGTGAGCAAGCAGCGCGCCGATATGGGTGCCTACCAGAACCGGCTTGAGCACGCGATCCGCGGTATAGATATCGGTGCCGAGAATCTGCAGGCTGCCGAATCCCGCGTCCGCGACACCAACATGGCCAACGAAATGGTCTCTTACACGAAAGACAGAATTCTATCGCAAGCCGGCACCGCGATGCTCGCGCAGGCAAACCAGCGAACGACTTCCGTCTTGCAACTTCTCCAGTAGAGATGTAAACTGTTGGGTGAGGCGGCCCATACGCCTTGCCCGATGTTTCTTGAGACCGTCCCCGAAAACGGTTCTCATTAGTTCTTTGACAGATACCCTCGCATGGCGTGCGAGGCGGAACGGAGCGCTTCTCGGTGTCGCGGCTTGCCGCGGAATACAAGGAGCGCTCCGTACCGCTCATCGGATTGGACGGAAGAAACGGCGCGATCGTTTCCTCGTCCGCCGTTCGCGCGGAACGACCATCGGCTATGGATGGCCGGTAGGTACCATCGCAAGGAGGGTCATATGATCATTAATCACAACCTGAGCGCCATGTACGCCAATCGCCAACTGGGAGTTACCCAAGGCGACGTGGCCAAAAACATCGAAAGACTTAGTTCAGGCCAGCGGATCAATCGCGCCGGTGACGACGCGTCCGGACTCGCGGTTTCCGAAAAACTGCGTAGCCAGGTCCGTGGACTAAACCAGGCAGAGCGTAACATCCAGAACGGCGTATCCTTCATCCAGACGACGGAGGGTTACCTCCAGGAGTCGCAGGATATCGTGCACCGCCTCCGCGAGCTGTCAGTACAGTCCGCGAACGGTATCTACACGGATGAGGACCGGATGCAAATCCAGGTCGAGGTGTCCCAGTTGGTCGATGAGATCAACCGGATCGCCAGCCACGCGCAGTTCAACGGCATGAACATTCTGACCGGAGCTTTCGCGAAAAACTCGGCCGTGAATCGTACCATGCAGTTTCAGATTGGCGCCAATATGGACCAGAACGAAAAGGTCTTTATCGGTACCATGACCGCACAAGCTCTCGGGTTGCAGAGCGCTCAAGGCGAAACCGGAATGATTTCAATCGCCACGCCGGAAAACGCCAACCAGGCCATCGGTTCCTTGGATTCCGCTCTCAAGCAGCTTTCCAAGCAACGCGCAGACCTGGGCGCCTACCAGAACCGCTTTGAAATGGCGGCGAAGGGAATCGCGGTGGCGTCCGAGAATCTGCAGGCTTCCGAGTCGCGGATCCGGGATTCGGATATGGCGAGCGAAATGGTGGCCTTCACCAAGAACCAGATTCTGTCGCAGGCGGGCAACGCGATGCTGGCTCAGGCCAACACCCGCAGCCAGTCGGTGATGCAGCTGCTCGGTTAAGGCACGGTTCGCACAAACGAGAGACTTCTGGACGTCGTCTTTCGTGAACTTCGGACGGGAGAAGATCGCGCCCTTCTCCCGCCCTTTTTCTTAGAATTAGGGGGTATTTATGGGTATGGCCATAACCGGATTCGGTACTTTGTACCAGCCGCCGGAACATATCGTCGATCAGGTGTCGGCTCGTAACGGTAACGCATATCACGCGCCGGTAGCCGAACGTGTACCGGCAAGTGTGACTCACCAGGAATTAGACACCGCTACCAAAGATTTGGAACGGCTCTCTCTTGCCTTTAACAAAAAATTGCGCTTCTCAATAGATCAGGCAACCGATGAAGTGATCGTCAAGGTCATCGACGCGGAATCCGATAAGGTGATTAAGGAACTTCCGCCCAAAGAATTGCAACGATTGCATCAAAAGCTTAAAGAAATGATCGGTCTACTTATCGACGAGATCGTCTAAGCGGCAATTCGGGCGGGAAAAACGGAGTCGATGTCCGATATTTATATTCCCGGTGTCAAGAGTAAGTACGACTCCGATAAGCTCATCGATAGCTTGATGAAAGTCGAGCGCGTGCCCAAAGAACGCGCCGAAAAAGAAGTTAAAGCTCTCGAAACGCAAAAATCCGTCTGGCAGGATGTCGGTCGGCGCGTCTCGTCTTTACGAGAAAGCGCTCGGACTTTGTTCTCATTCCAGAATCCGTTTAATGAACGGATCGCTTTGTCGTCGGATGAAAACGTCATTACCGGTACCGCCACACGCGAAGCATCCGAACAGGAACGTACATTCATCGTCAAAAAAGCGGCAAGTCCCGATCGGTTTCTCTCAAAACCCTTAAGTGACGATTATAAGATACCCGCGGGCGAATACGTTTTTTCCGTTGGAAAGACGGAAGTTACCGTACCGTTTCGCGGCGGATCCATCAAAGAATTCTCGGATTCGGTCGCGCGCCGCGGTAAGGATAAAATCTCCGTTTCAGCCATTGTTGTTGAGCAAAAAACCAAGACTCTCGTATTTGAGTCCCTGATTACCGGAGCGGAAAACCGCCTCGTGTTCAAGAAGGACGCTGAAAAACTAGCTCTTGAGACGGGCGTCGTTGAACGGGTAGATGACCGGGAGCGACGATTCGCTTTGGAAACAAATACGGTAAAAATACCCGACGCATCTCGCGTGCAGGTCGTCGAAGGCGCCGTCAAGGCCGCACCGCTGGGAGAGGCCAGGGTGAATGTATCACCGCCCGCGCGCGTCCGAGGTGAATTGAGCATCGAATACGAAGCTGCTTCCCATGTGCTGTCCGGTGAAAAAACGGAAGAATCAACAGAGCCGCCGGGTCCGACGATTCCCTCTACCGGATCTATTACGTATGGCGGAATCGTCGTCGAAAGTGACCCCTCGTCGGTGCCCCTTCCCCGCTGGGAAAAGCCGGTTCCGCCGCCGCGCGTCGACGACCCCAACGTCATTCGCTTGAGTTTCTCCGACGGCAGTTCCGCTTTTTTACCACCGATGGATGACGACCGTAATTTTGAACGCAAACAATACCGACTTGCCGATTACTCCAAAGGTTCCGGAAACGACCTTATCTCGATCGATCTTATTAATAAGAATACTCATCGGGAAATTTCTCTACGATCGATCCGAATCTTCGATCCGGAAGCATCAGGCGGCTACAAACCCAAAAATCCGGTTTCAACAGCGGCCGACACCATCCTTTCAATGGACGGAATTGAAGTAAAACGGAGTAAAAACGATGTTGACGATCTCATTCCGGGCGTCAAATTGAATATTCACAGCGCTTCAGAGACTCCTGTAAAAGTAAAAGTTGAACCCGACAGAAAAACGGTAAAAGAAGCCATCATCGGTGTTGTTGGGAACTATAATCGGCTCGCCGCGGAAATCAACATACTCATCAGAACCGATGATAAAATCGTAAGGGAATTGACGTACCTGAACGAAGACGAAAAGAAAAGCATGACGGCCAAGTTGGGAGCGATGCAGGGAGACGTCACGCTCAACCAGCTACGAACGACCTTACAACGCGCGGCAAGTTCATCCTACCCGACCAGCGCCGAACGCGAAATGGCTCTTTTGACACAAATCGGCGTTTCTACCGATTCTCGAAAACCGGGGGGCGGTGCGGGACTCGACGTTTCACGGCTTCGAGGTTATCTTGAGATAGACGAAAAAGCGTTGGAACAAGCAATACGAGATAAGCTTCCGGCGGTTAAAGAGTTGTTCGGAAACGACACGGACGGGGATCTTATCGTTGATAGCGGCTTTGCCTATAAGGTGGATGCCGTCACTAGGCCGTTCGTCGAGATGGGAGGGTTGGTCCAGCTGAAAACCGGCACGATCGATACGAAAATCGGGCAGGCTAAGCGGCGGGTCGAAACGCTGGACCGGCAACTCGCAGTGAAAGAACAAGAACTGAAACGCAAGTACGGCGCGATGGAAGGGGCCTTGAACAAAATGGAACGAACTTCCACATCCATCGATCAATTCAGCAATCGCGGCGGAAACTGAACCTTACGGAGTACTGCATGATCGTTACGTTGAACGGCCGTCCCTTTGATTTGACTCTCGAACATGAACGTACCGTCGGCGAATTGCTTGACGGAATGGAACAATGGCTTGAAAAATCTCGTTTCAGGGTAAGCGGGTTCAAGCTCAACGGACGAAAGATCCCCGTCGAAAAAGTAGATGAAGCCTGCTCGACGGATCTCGGTGAGATCGAAACGATTGAAGTAACCGCTTCATCTTGGGGAGATCTTTTCGGCCAAGCCCTTCTTGAATGTTCGAGAAATATCGATAAGGCCGTTATAGAACGTCGCGACGCACAAAATATGGGTCGACAAGCTGATACAATCAGGATTGCCGAGGCGTTTGAAAATGGTGCCGCGGCCGCCTTTCTTTCTGTAAATGCGAATGACGTATACGAATCGGCGATTAAGGCGTTGCGCGGCATTTCGATTGATCCCGACATTGCACTGACCGCCGTAAGAGCAGATGTCGCGGAACGGATAACGGAACTTGAAATGCCGTTCCAGGAGCTCGCAAAAGCTTGTACAATAATGCCGGGAATCGCAGAACGACTTGAAGCGCTTCCGCTTGAATTGCAGACTGGAAAAGACGCGATAGCGGCCGGTACGCTTCAGAATCTCGCATCGTTGATCGGGAAACTGCTGCGTCTTCTTCCGATACTTACGGAAGCTGGTGTCGATCTCGACTCATACAAGATTGCCGAGTATGATTTCAGGGATTTTTTTGAGGAACTGAAAACAGCGCTCAAGGAATTGACTGCCGGATATGAAAACAGCGACGCGATACTCGTCGGCGACTTGGCTGAGTATGAACTTGCGCCAAGATTGAGAACTTTGGCTGCGGCGCTTGCTGAAATAACCGATAAGTAACACAGAAGGAGCGCCGATGAGAACCTTTCCGTTACAAGTTTCATATCTTAAAGAAAGTGATCCGCAAACCGCGATCATCTTGTTCGGAGTCCTGGGTATTTTGGTCGCAATTTTAATTGTCCTCAATATCTCCAAGAATGGGATCGGGTCAACCGGAGGCCGATCCGGCGGCGGATTGAAAACACGGTCGCATTTCAGTCGCTGGGCTCTTAAAAAAACCGCGGCGGCATACGGACTCGACTCGGTGCAGACGAGTTTCTTAGAGCATATTTTTCGAAAAGCCCAAGTTAACGATCCGGAATCAACGCTGATGAATCCGGAAATACTTGACCGGCATTTCAAAAAAGCATTCCGCGAAATCGAATCGTCGGCCGAAACCGAAGCAGCTGCGGAAGAAGGGAAAACCACCCTTTTTTCCATTCGGACAACGGTGGAATCCGCATACGGTTCCAGTACCCGCGTAATATCGACCAGGAAGCTTCCTGATGGTATGGCGGCGGTTTTGACTGGAGCAAAAGGGGAGACCTATCCTACCCGTGTTTTAACGGCAAAAGGAGAAAAGCTCCTCATTGAAGCTCCAAAAAATGGAGTCGGGACTGTCATCAAATTCTCTCGCGGAACGAAATTTTCGCTTTCATTTTATACGAAGTCGAGCCAAGGCTACCGTTTTGACACAAAAGCGCAAGGCACGGAAATGACTCCTAAAGGCCCTGCGCTTGAGTTGTCCCATTCGGATCGCGTAGCGCCGTTGCCGAATCGCAGGCATCGACGTAAGGAAGCACGCATTTCCTGCTATTTTTCCGCAGTACAAATTTTACAACGGACACAAGGCAGAAAAATCGTCAAGGAAACAATTGTCGACGAACGCCGGGCAATGGGTACGATAGTGGATATTTCTGCCGGAGGTTGCGCCCTCAAGAGTGCGGGGGCGATCAGAACCGGCGAATACATAAAAGTTGAATTCGACGATTCGCAGGGAAGACCACTCGCCGCTTTTGGTCGCATTGTCCGAACCAATAAAACCGGTTCCGTAGGAGGGGTCATGCATATTCAGTTCCTTAAGACAACAAGAAAAACGCTCAATGCGATAAACGCGACCGTATATGGATATGAGCAAGAATGAAAGTAATAGAGATCAAGAACATCACCAGAAAAGACATCCCCATCTATTATCGAAGGGATTTCACCGGTACCGCCGTACTTGAAATCCTCGAAAAGAAACTGGAAACGCGCATCGAATTTTCGATTGAGACAAAACCGACGGGAGCGAAGGATATCAGCATCGCGGGTTTGATCGGCGTAGATTATCCGCTGATTCCCCTGACGAAAACATTGCAGGAGGCGATCCTTCAATTGGACAAATCTGGAGCACTCCCTGGTTGAAATTATGTCCGCAAATGCATCCGAGACTATTCGTTTGGGCGAACGTATCGGGCGGGCGCTGCGAGCGGGGACGATTCTTGCCCTTCGCGGCGGACTGGCAGCCGGAAAGACGACGCTCACCAAGGGGATCGCGGCGGGACTTGACATTGATGCGGACGTTACAAGTCCGACGTACACACTCATCAGTGAATATTCAGGCAGGATGCCACTCTATCATATGGACGCGTATCGCTTGGATGGTGTAGACGATTTTCTCGCGCTCGGCGTGGAAGAATATCTCTATGGGGACGGTGTTTGCGTCATCGAATGGAGCGAACGAGTAGCCGCGGCGCTTCCGAAAAGCGCCGCGATAATCGAACTTAAAACCTTATCCGATGGGAAACGAATGATCGTCATAGAAGATCAATTGCTGGAGGACTTGCTACGTTGACCGGATTGGCTATCGATACATCTGGAGACGTACTTTCAGTCGCTCTCATCCACGGTTCGGAGCTTCATCAATTCGAAGTAGATGCGGGGCATCGCCATTCTGAGCAACTATTGGAACTTGTGAATGCCGTTATTAATATTTCTCGAATTGATCGAACCATGATCAATTTCGTCGCGTGTATGAGGGGTCCAGGATCGTTCACGGGGCTTCGTATCGGCATGTCCGCGGTAAAGGGGCTTGCTACAGCCCTAGAAATTCCTTTTTATGCGGTTTCAACTTTTGATTGTATGGCCTCCTCCCGTTCTATTTGGCCGGGCACGGTACTTACCCTTATAGACGCGAAACAAAACCGCTGGTACGCGGCCGCTTTCAAAGATGGTCGGCGCATTTGCAATGATATCGATGCCGATGTGAGAGAAATCGCTGATATACTACTGAAAACCGGTGGAACATCGCCCATCCTGGTGTGCGGTACCGACGCCCCACGCGCTCGCGATATTATCGCTCCCATGGTCCCTCAGTTGAGCTTGGTAGTGGATCCGGCACATCGCAGGGGAGCTTCCAGAGAATTGGCGACCCTTGCGGCGGCCAGGGCTGAATCAGGAGACCGTGGCGAAACGGATGAGATCGGCTTAGAATATCTACGTAAAAGCGAAGCGGAAATTACTCGAGAGAATACCAAGAGGGAACGGTGAGTCGATGAGCGACGAAGAACTTGAAGATTTGGAACAACTTGAAGACATTAGCACAGAGCTTGTACCAAAAGAACCTCCCGTATCGAGCGTTAAGCCCGATAAAGGAATCATCGCTTCATTCATACAAAACCCCCTTCCCGTCATTATCATGGACGGCGACTTGCAGATAACTTTCGCGAACGAAGCTTGCAACAAATTATTCGCGAACTTTTATCATTTTGAGGGATCAAGGTTGCCCGATGTATTCGGTCGTGCTCTCGGAATCGCATCTCTTAAGGATTTGCTGGTATGCGTTAAATCCCCCGACCGTGGATACTCATGGAAAGGCATGATAAGGAGCAAAGCCCGAGAATCGGGAACAATACTCACAAAATCCTACTTGTTCCCGATCCACTCGCAGACCTATAACGGAAGCCCGCCTTCCGCATTTGTCGCGCTTTTCGACGATGTGACTGAAGAAAACAAGTCCTTGCTTCGTTCAGTATTCTTGAGTTTGCTGGAAGCCTCAAAACTAAAAGACAACGATACCGGCAAGCATATCAACCGAGTCAACATCTACTCGGAAAGAATGGCACTTGAGTTGTTCGATCGTCCCGGATACGAAGAAATCGACCGTGATTTCATCGACGACATCGCGTTTCTCGCCGCCATGCACGATGTCGGCAAAATAGGCACGCCCGATGATATTCTCAACAAGGAAGGTCCGCTTTCGGATTGGGAATGGACGATCATGAAGGAACATACAAAGAACGGCGCTTACATTCTTTCAACGTATCCCAACCCCATGGCGAGGGAAATTGCCTTATACCACCATGAACGATGGGATGGCAGCGGATATCCGTATAACCTGGAAAAAGCGATGATTCCACTTGCCGCCCGGATAGTCACGATCGCCGACGTCTACGACGCGCTCCGGATGAAGCGAAGTTACAAAAAACCTTTTGACCACCAAACAGCGATGGCCAAAATCAAAGAATGGAGCGGCACCCATTTTGATCCGGCGCTTATAGAAATCTTCGACCGTATCGAAGATGATTTTGAGGCGAGTTACCGAGAAAATTCAGATTAGTCCATGCCGAGGTTAACCTCGGGAAGCGTCGATAAAGATTCGGCCGCGGCACGGTTCTCTTCCATGATCGCATCAAATACTTCACGGCGAAAAACTTTTACCGAACGGGGCGCGTCTACCCCCAGTTTGACTTGGTCTCCGCGTATTTCTATAACAGATATAGCTATATCATCTCCTATCATTATTTTTTCATTCAATTTCCGGGATAATATCAGCATGGCGCCTTCTTAGCCGCTGCGAGCTCAGCAAGCACGTCATGCTTTGTTTTCCAGCGCGGGTCAGTGAGAACGGACTGTCTGGCCAATCGTTCTTCTTTGTTGATGACTAACGGTCCCTGCAAATTCGCTGTCATTGGAGATCCATCGGCTGAAATAGTGACAATAGAAAAAATTAGCGCAGTTTCAGGATCTTTGATACCGATTTCGGCTAGGTCCGAATCATCGATATCCAGTTCATAATCAGGGCGGAAAAGAAACGGATTCACGACGATGAACGCGACCTTTTCCACGTCCAGTGATTGCAACCAGAAGAATGGTTGACGTTCGGCATCCAAAAGAACGTATTCTTTGAACTTCTCGAAGCCGAGAATGCCTTTAGGAAAGTTGATGCGCTGTTGCTCATCAACTTCAATCGTGCCATAGGCCTTGGTATTGACTCTCATCATTTCTCCGTTTCCAGACCAATTTTACCGAAGAAAATCCAGCAGCGTCGGCTGGACGATTTTCGACGCTGTCTGCAGTGCCGCCTTATGGGCAAACTCGATCATACCGAGGTCGGTAGCCGCCTTAGTGAAGTCCAGCGCGGTTTCGCGCGCTAAATGCGAAGTCACATCGGGAATCTCCGCATTCACGCGTTTCCACGTAAATTCAACACGTTCCTGGCGACTGCCGATTTCAGCGATCCGAGAACCGAAATTATCAAGAGCAAGATCGATACCGCCGAGAGCCAGGGATCCGACTTCCCGGCCATCGCCTCTGAACATAGCGTCGCGAAGACGAACCACCATATCGAAGGCCGAACCGCCTGAAACCCGCGCGGCGGGATGCCAATTCGGAGCTCCGGGATCGGAAGTAGCGCGAATCACCCCAAGGTCTTTTAGAACAGAACCCTTGGGGGAGTCTTCAAGACGTATCAAGTGCGCATTCGTCCCTTCAAGAGCTAGACCCTTCGTCACCGGATCCACATACGCTTTCACCGGTGCGGCGGAATCATTGATTTTCGCTGCAATCGCGTGGATGGTATCGCCGGGATTCACCCGAATCTCCCGACCATCCACAAAGAAAGAAGTATTTTCAGCTACGCGATACGCGGTGGCATCGAAGGAAGAAAAGATTTGCATTTTTTCCGCCCAAAAAGCTTCCCCGCCACCGATATCCAGTTCCGCCAATGCGCCTTCACTGACCTCAGCTTTCCGAGATGCACCCGAACCTTGGTACTCTACCCGTTCGATGACGCTTTCTCCGGCGCCGGGAACCGCTACCTCAATTGCCCTAAAGGGTTCGGTAAACGCTTTATCGCCCGCGAACAGGCGTTTCCCGTCGGGGCCGACGGCGTTGGCAACCTGCACCAGCTCCTTGAGCAGTTCGTTTACTTCAACGCCCATGTATTTCATATCTTCGGCCGCGTAGGTCCCGTTGGCGCCCTGAACGGCAAGTTCCCGGATCCGCTGCATTACGTCCTGAGCTTGGCGCATATACCCATCGGAAATCTTCAAATGATCGCGGGCGTACAACGCGTTATTTTCAAAACGATCCAGACGCGCAAGGTACGATTCGTATCGCACGGCCTTCGCGGCGCCCAAAGGATCATCGCGAAGTTCCTTGATACGTTTCTGCGTCGCCATTTTCGACTGAAGCGACGAAAGATCTGCTTCTTGCCGCCTGAGTCGAAACTGAAGGTCATCGTTGGGCATATCGGTTGAAACGCGTCTCATAGTTTATCTACACTCCCATGCGGTTGATGATGGTATCGAGCATGTCGTTCATAGTGGAAATGAACCGCGCGGCTGCCGCGTAGCCGTGTTGGTACTTAATCATCTGCGAAAGTTCTTCATCGACGTTCACTCCGGAAATAGATTGGCGCATATCGCGGAGTTGCTTCATGATAAGGTTCTGTGATTCCAACGCTCGATCGGATTGTTCACCCATGAGACCGACTCGTGCGACGGCATCGGCAAAATAATCGTCAAAGGTATTATGTTGTCCGACCATAACGGGAGTGTTTCGGATTGAAGCGATGGCCAAGGCCGCGTCCCCGTTGCCGGGATTAGCCGCCTTCCCGTTTTGGCCGTAGCCTGCGGCGATCGATTGCGGATCTTTGATCAAAGCCGGATTAACCTCAATCCAGCCGGAAGGATGCGCCACCGGAGCCACCGCAAAATCCAAAGAGCCGCCCTGGAGCGACTGAACCGCGTCAGGGCGGGCCCAATCGTAGGAGGCGTCGGCGCCGCGGCCGATAAGAACGCCGGCGTAACCTTCAAGAAATCGCCCCGAATCTTCCACGTGGCGGATGACGAAATCGGGATTGGCGGGATCAACGGCGGGAGTGCCTTTAAGGGAAAGGCGTCCTTCGCGGTCCAAACGGGCAACAACTTCAGCGCCGGCATGGTTGATTCGGGCGACGACGTCGGCGACCGTATCGGTCGCATAATAGGGTACATCCACGGTCCCATTGGCAGCGGCAAAAGTCATCTTGCCCTCAAGGCCGATCTGGGCGCGTTCTTCAAGTTTATTGGCGCCTGAAATCCGGAATACGTAGGTCGAATCGTATTGGCCGTCTCCGTTGCGGTCATAATTTCCCGCGACGTTGGTGACGAACGGACGCTCTACAAAAAAATCGATACCGGTTCGTCCGTTCAGTCCGGTTCCCGCCCGATGCGCGTCATTCACCAAATCAGTGAAATTCACGGCCATCGAATCCAAACTTTGAATTTCGCCGCGAACGTCTACATCGCGCAATTGAACCATCGAGGCAAGGCTACCGCCCGAAAAATAGGCGTTTTCCCCCGATTCTTTCCAGGTGATGCGGGAGAAGCCGCCGGTCTCGATTCCCGACTCAAGGGCAAACTCTCGTCGGACGCGTCCCTGAACGAGTACGTTCCCGTTCGTGTGAATCATGAACTCGTCGGAATCGCGCTGGTCGGTTTCAATGTTGATAATACCGGCCAGTTTTTCGACTAAAAGATCACGCCGATCGTAGAGATCATTAGGATTGTCTCCCTGAGCTTTTATTTTCTGGATTTCTTCGTTGAGGCCGGATATTCGATTCGTTAAGTCATTTACCTGGGAAACCGTTCCCTGAATATCCTGTTCAAGCATATCGCGAATGCTTGAAAGACCTTTATACCGTTCATGAATTGAATCGACCAACGTCTTTCCGCGTTCAATTACGGCCTTACGCGGGGCTGAATCGGCCGGATGAAGGGAAAGTTCCTGCCACGAATCCCAAAACGCGTCCATGCGACCGCGAACGGACACATCGGCAGGTTCATTGTAAATACGCTCCAACATGAGCACGTATTTATCTCGATTATCCCAATATCCTTCCCCGTTTGCCTGGGAAACGATGCGCTTTTCCAAAAGACCGTCACGCAAGCGTTCGATGCGCTCAACGACGGTGCCTTGGCCTATCTGGCCGGGGGTTTCTTCCCTATTCAAACCAGGCAAGTAAATCGGCTCAAAAGGCGAAAATTCAACGCGTTGGCGAGAATACCCCTCGGTCGACGCGTTGGACAGATTGTGTCCCGTCGTAGCGAGCGCCTGCTGGTGGGCGACTACCGATCTTTTGCCGATTTCTATACCGGTGAACGTGGATTGCATGAATGCTTCCTTATCCGTTTAAAACGAACGATCAAGAACGATAGATCGCATCTCCGGGTGGACTGCTGAGCCGCGACGTGAATAGAGCTTCCCTCGCCGATCGGGGAAAGCCGCATCCAAAAAATCAGTGAGCGTTGAGCGCGCGGCGGACAAATAGGTTGAAAGGGCATCATTCGCCAGACGTACTTTAAGAGTATCCATCTTAAGCCGCCGATAGAGTTCGGTCAGCTCCTTGCGGGAAGTTGGATCCAAGCGAGAGGCGACGGAGTAAAAGCCGACAGAGCCGCCGGAACTTTCGCCGAATTCAGCGAAAACGCGATCCCTTTCAGCCTCCAAAAGTTCAAATTCGCTTCCATATTCTTTCAAACGGGTTAGTAAGGACTCCATATTCGACCAATCGCGGGCGAAAGCGGCGTTCCGAACAACTTCCTGCGCAGCCGCAAGCCGTTCCAAGAGGGCGGTTTCCTGTCTGAGCACGTCCGCACAGCGCGCGACGAGGTTTCCATACTTTTCCATACTCGGTACCTCGTTTCATTTATCGGCGAAATCGATACGGCAATAGAGCTTATTCCTGAGAAAATTAGAACCCGGACGACTTGACTCTTTTTTTTGTTTCAGGCATATTGCCTCTCGTCAGTTTGATGGTGGATGTAGCTCAGTAGGTAGAGCGCCAGACTGTGGCTCTGGGTGTCGCGGGTTCGAG
>Ga0172379_10008135_pt1 | contig 13334 bp, 10 predicted proteins | sample GrowelOW334metaG_FD_119756 | JGI IMG/M metagenome (GOLD analysis project Ga0172379, IMG submission 119756) | Groundwater microbial communities from an aquifer near a municipal landfill in Southern Ontario, Canada - Groundwater well OW334 metaG | ecosystem: Environmental > Aquatic > Deep... | reverse complement strand
TCGGCGGTTTTTTCCGCCAGCCGTTTTTGAGCCTCGTCTTTTTCCAATCCGCCCAAAGCCAGAACTCCGATTTTTACGCCCGGCATCACTCGATTCGGATTCAAAAAATTGAAGGTTAAAAAAAGAGCGCCGAGGATGAGCACGGCCGATAAAGAGATCAAAGAAATTTTAAACCATTTGGTCTTGAACATTTGTTTGAATATAACACAAAAAAGGCGATTAGAAAACCCCTGGGCCGAAGCCGAGGGGTTTTAATTTAAATTTTTTGATGATTATCAGCCGAGCACCTTTATCTTTTTCGTTTTAATCTTTTCTATTTTCGGCAGGCGAATGGTCAGGATGCCGTTTTTCATTCCGGCTTCCGCTTTTTCCGCTTCCACATCCACCGGCAGAATGACCGAGCGCGAGAAAGAGCCCCAATAGCATTCTTGGTAATAATAATCGTCGGTTTGAATCTCTTCGTCCTTTTCCCGTTTGCCTTTGATTGTGACCATGTCGTTGGTAATCGTCACATCCAGGTCGCTCGGATTGACGCCGGCGATGGTGGATTTGATGATGATTTCCGTCGGCGTTTGATAGACGTCGATGGTCAATTGGCCTTCGGCTTCGGGCAGCCAATCATCGGTTTCTTTGACCGGCGAGGGTTGAGCCGCGATATTTATTTTTTTCGGTTTTTTCATTTTGAGTTTTTCAGCGGGTTTTTCTTCTTCCAAATCTTCTTCTTGGATTTCCACATCCGTTTCTTTTTCGTCCTCTTCTTCCATGGCTCCGGTCAATCGTTCAAGAAAAGAAGGTTTTTTATTCATAGTTTTGGTTTGTTCTGGTTATCTATATTCAGTATAGCCTTTTGATTTTTTCTTTCAAGCCGTCTTCTGTGGATATTCGGTTAATTTCTTTTTTTGAACGGCAAACGGCAAACGGAAGCGTATTTTTTAAGCTGTTGAAACTGCCAGGAAACCAGTCCGCCCAGCAAGACCAAAAAAACGAAAGCGGCTATGATGAAATTTCCCAGATTTCCTTGGTAATAAAAATACCAGGTCAGGAAGTTATAGAAACTGTGGAGGGCGAAGGCTAAAATAAAGCCTAAGGCAAAAAGGAGGTATCTTTTTTTGAAATTTAAAAGAGACAGCGCCAAGAAATAACCGAGCGTGGCGGAAGCCAGCGTGTGCAAAAAAGTGGCGCTTAAAAAACGGGCGACGGCGACGCTTAGGGCGGTGTTCAGCGAGAGGGAAGAGGCGGTAAAAATATTCAGCAAATTTTCAGTGGCGGCAAAACCCAAGGCGCTGACGACCAAATAAATCATGGCGTCGACCGGTTCGTCAAAAGCCGGATTTTTCAGGATCGTTTGGCGGACGACGAAAAATTTCAGGAATTCTTCGGTCAAAGGAGCGAAAAGCAGGATATTAAGAATGAACCGAAAATCGTTTTGGCCGAGCGTGGCCAGAAAAAAATTAAAGTCTTCGGTCGGCGCGCAAAGCCAGCGCGCGCCAAGCTGCAGAATCAGCGCGGCCGGGCCGGTTAGCGCGCCCCAGAAAAAAACTTTAAGCACCAGGGCCTTGGGTTCGGGATGGCTGTCTTTATGGAGATAAAAAAGCAACCAGATGAAACTTGGCAAAAGGCCGACGACGGCAAAAAGAAGATAATCGGACCACATAAATTATTCGGGCCAGTCTTCAATTAAAAGCAAATCTTTTTCACGATGAGGAAGTTCTTGATAAATCGCTTCGGTGATGAAAGGCATGAAGGGGTGGAGAAGTTTGAGAGAATCTGTCAAAACTTTCCAAAGAACATATTGTGCGGCGGCTTTGTCTTTTGCGCCGGTCGGTTCTTTAATTCTGGGTTTTACATCTTCGATGCATTTGTCGCAAAAACTGTGCCAGAAAAAATGATACGCGCTTTGCGCCGCTTCATGAAAATTGAAATTATCCAGGTCTTTGGCGATTTTTTGCGCGGTTTCGCCAAGCTCTTTTAAAATCGCTTCGTCCGCGGCGGTGAATTTTGTTTTTATTTCTTTGGGATTAAAGCCTTCCAAATTGGTCAGACTGAATTTGGCCGCGTTCCAAATTTTATTGGCAAAACGTTTTTGTGCCACCACTTTATCTTCGCCAAATGGCATGTCGCTGTCAGACGCCGCGTTAAAGACTAATGCCATGCGCAAAGCGTCGGCTCCGTTTTCGTCCACCACGGCCAGGGGATTGACCACATTCCCTTTGGACTTGGACATTTTTTGCTTGTCTTTGTCGCGGATCAAGCCGTGCAAATAAATTTTCTTGAATGGTTCTTGGTTTGTGACGTAATAACCCATCATAATCATTCGCGCCACCCAAAAAAATAAAATATCCCAGCCCGTTTCCATGACCGCGGTCGGATAAAATTTTTCAAAATCTCCCGGCCGGCCCGTCATAAGAGCCGCGAACGGCCATTGGCCGGAAGAAAACCACGTGTCAAAAGTGTCGGTTTCCGGAACGAATTTGGTCGCGTCGCACTTGGGGCATTTGTCAGGTTTATTCTCGGAAACTACAAAGCATTGATCTTCTCCGTTGCAAAACCAAACCGGAATTCTTATTCCCCAAACGATTTGCCGGGAAATATTCCAGTCGTGAATATTATCCATCCAGTGCTGAAAAATTTTCTCGTATTTTTCACTAACGAATTCAACTTCGCCTTTTTTAACCGCTTCAATGGCGCGTTCCGCCAATGGTTTGATTTTTACAAACCATTGTTTTGAAATTAAAGGTTCAATCGTCCGACTGCACTTATAACAAATTGCTACGGAATGTTTATAGGGCTCTTCTTTGATTAAAAATCCTTGGGCTTGCAGATCTTCTATAATTTTTTTGCGCGCTTCGGCGACTTTCAGGCCGGCATAAGGCGCTTTGGCTGCTTCGGTCATTTTATCATCCTGACCGATAACCGTTATTATTTCCAAATTGTGGCGTTGGCCGATTTCAAAATCCGTGGCGTCGTGAGCTGGCGTCACTTTGACCGCACCGGTGCCAAACTCCATTTCCACTACGTCATCGGTCACGATTGGAATTTCCCGGTTGACCAAAGGTAGTAAAACTTTTTTACCCACCAATTCTTTATAACGTTCATCTTTCGGATTAACCGCCACCGCCGTATCGCCCAACATTGTTTCGGGCCGAGTTGTGGCCACCTCAATAAATTTATCCGGTTCGTTGACTAACGGGTATTTCAAGTACCACAGTTTATCCTCGCGGTCTTCATATTTGACTTCCAAATCGGATAATCCGGTTTGATGTTTGGGGCACCAATTGATGATTCTGAAATCGCGATAGACCAATCCGTCTTTGTATAATTTTTCAAAATTTTGATAAACGATTTTTACAATATCTTGGTCCAGCGTAAATTTTTGGCGCGACCAGTCGCACGACGCGCCGAGCCGTTTTAATTGATTTTGAGCGACATCTTTGTTTTGTTGAACATAATCCCAGATCATCTGATACAGCGTTTCCCGGTCAAATTGAAAACGATTTTTTCCTTCTTTCTCCAATTTTCTTTCAAAGACCACTTGGGTTTCAAAACCGGCGTGATCCGCGCCCGGCAACCAAAGAGTTGCGTCTCCGCGCAAACGGCGATAACGGATTAAAATATCTTCCAGCGTAGTCATTAAAGCATGTCCCAAATGCAGCGCTTCATTGGCGTTGGGCGGAGGCATAATGATGCAATAAGGATTTTTACGTTCGCCGGGCAGATTGTCCGGATCAAAAAAACCGCTCTTTTCCCAAAGTTCGTAGATTTTTTGTTCTATTTCTTTCGGATTGTAGGGTTTTGGCGATTCCATATTCTTTTTTGAGTATAACAGAATTTTGCTTCGGCTTAAAGCTTTAAATTGGCCTCTGCTTTGAGCGCGCGCCAATTTTTGAAAGCGGATTTTTTGGAGATTTTTTTGAGAGCGGCCAAACCGATCATGGTTGCATTGTCGGTGCAAAATTCCAAAGCAGGGGAGAGAAAGGCTGTTTTGGGCAAATTCTCTTTTAATTTTTCAGCCAGAGTTTGGCGCAGAGAGAGATTGGCTGCCACGCCGCCCGCAAGCAAAACGCTTTTGGCGTTGAATTTTTCAGCCGCTTTGACGGTTTTTGAAACCAAAACATCCACGGTCGCTTGTTGAAATTCCGCACAAATAGAGGGCGTTTTTTCTTTGATTTCTTTTTGAGTCATTTTTTGAAGATGATAAAGCAGGGCGGTTTTGAGTCCGGAAAAAGAAAAATCAAAATCGCCGGAATTGAGCATCGGACGAGGCAGTCCTTTTATTTTTAACTTTTCATTTTTAATTTTTAACTTAGCCGCGATAGCGGCGATGGCCGGTCCGCCCGGATAGCCGAGTTTTAACATCTTGGCCGCTTTGTCGAAGGCTTCGCCCGCCGCGTCGTCTCTCGTTTCACCGATAGTTTCGTATCGGCCGAATTTTTTTATAAGAAAAAGTGTGGTGTGTCCGCCGGAGACGACGAGAGCCACAGCCGGAAATAATAGTTTAGGGTTTATCGTTTGTCGTTTGTTCTCTCCGCTGGTTTTTTCCTTTTGGAAAAAACCAGCGGCCATGTGCCCTTCAATATGATTTATCGGAATGATCGGCAGATTCCAAAAAAAAGCGAGCGCCCGGGCAAAATTCACGCCCACCCAAAGCGCGGGTTCCAGCCCCGGTCCGATGGTCACAGCCAAAGCGTCGATGTTCGGTTTTTGATATTTTTTTAAAAAAGGAACAAGGATTTTTGACAGCTCTGGTTCTCGTTCTAAAATAGAATTTAGAATTTGGAATTTTGAATTTGGGGTTTGTTTAGAATTTAGGATTTTGGACTTAGAAATTTTCAGTAATTTATTTTGTTTCAGCGCTTTAACAAGCAATGGCGTTAAATTGCGTTGATGTTCTCTTTTAGCCAGCGTTGGCACCACTCCGCCCCATGGCGCGTGGATTTTTGTTTGAGAGGACACAAAATTGGCCAGAATCTTCGGTTGACCGGCTTGATTGTCTTCTAAAATGGCGATACCACTGTCGTCGCAAGAGGTCTCAATGGCTAGAATTTTCATGGTAAAAGTATATTCGTTTAATTGATTTTTTTCAATCTTTGAGCTATGATATATTTGATTTTAATATAATTTGATCAGGTAATTTTGTTTAACTAATTTGGCGCCACGCTCAGCGTGGCTTAGCCAAGCTAAGCTTGGCGCTATCGTCTAACGGTTAGGACAGCGGCTTTTCAAGCCGCTAATCGGGGTTCGATTCCCCGTAGCGCTACCATCTTTCGCCAAGGCTTGTCCTTGGCGATTTACGGAATTTGAGGAAAATTATTCATTTATGGAAAAGAGAGAATATATAAAAATCGGCCAGGCTTCCGATTTGGCCGATAAAAAAGAACGCCGGCTTTATCGTCTTTTGGAAATTTTGCCAGGCTTTCTGGCTTGGGGGACGCTGCTTGGCGTCGTTTTTTTATCTTGGCTCCAGCCGGTCTGGATGGCTTTTTTTATTATCGCTTTTGACGTTTATTGGCTCTTGCGCACAATCTTTTTAACCATTCATCTGCGGTCTTGTTTTCAGATAATGGAAAAAACGAAAAAAACGGATTGGTTGGAAAGACTGAAAAAAGACGAAGCGATTTTCCCAACGCCTTGGCCGGAGATTCGCCACTTGATAATTTTGCCGACCTTCAAAGAAAGTTTGGCGGTGGTGGAAGGAACATTCAAATCTTTGAGCCGGGTCAATTATCCTTTGGATAGATTTATTGTCGTTTTGGCTTGCGAGGAAAAGGGCGGGGAAGAAGCGTTAAAAACAGCGCGCCGGATTGAAGAAAAATACGGCCGTAATTTCTTCAAATTTTTAATAACCGTTCATCCTTCGAATATCGCGGGCGAGCTCGCCGGCAAAGGCGCTAACGAAACTTGGGCGGGGCGCGAAGTCAAGGAAAAAATCATTGACGCGCTTTCTCTTTCTTATGAAAATATTTTGGTTTCGGTTTTTGATATCGATACGGTGGTGCACGAACAATATTTTGCCCGTCTGACCCATGTTTTTTTGACCGTGGAAGACAGATTTCATTCAAGCTATCAGCCGATTCCGGTTTTCAATAATAATATTTGGGATGCGCCGGCTTTTTCCCGGGTAACGGCTCAAAGCAGCACTTTTTGGCAAATGATGTTGCAGGAACGGCCCGAGCATATGATCACTTTTTCTTCCCACTCGATGAGTTTTAAGAGTTTGGTGGAAATGGATTTTTGGTCCGTAAAAAATGTTTCGGAGGATTCGCGGATCTTTTGGCAGGCTTTGCTTTTTTATGACGGCCGGTATAAAGTGGAGCCTCTTTATTTGCCGGTTTCCATGGATGCGAACTTGGCCAAGAATTTCGGGCAAACCGCGTTGAATGTCTACAAGCAGCATCGCCGTTGGGCTTGGGGCGCGGAAAACATCGCTTACGCGCTTTTTGGTTTTATCCAAAATAAAAAAATCGGTCTCCGGGCGAAGCTTTTTTGGACTTTTGACCATTTGGAAGCTTTTTGGTCTTGGGCGACCAACGCTTTGCTGATCTGTTTTTTGGGTTGGCTGCCTTTGGCTTTGGGCGGACAAAAATTCAATGTCACGGTCTTGTCATACAATCTTCCTCAAACCACCAAATTTTTAATGACTTTGACGATGTTGGGGCTTATTATTTCGGCCATTTACGGCATTCATCTTTTAACTCCTCGGCCGAAAGATCGTTCTTTTTGGCATTCTTTTTTGATGGCGGCGCAATGGATACTTTTGCCTTTTACAATTATTATTTTCGGGTCGATTCCGGGCCTGGAAGCGCAAACCAGATTGATGCTGGGCAAATATATGGGATTTTGGGTAACGCCGAAAGAGAGACGGTTTAGTAAACAAGTAAATTAGTGAATAGGTGAACAAGAAAAAATCTCTGCTTTAAGCAGAGATTTTTTATTCCAAATGAATTTCATTTTGAAAATTTGATAATTTATTTTTTAACAAAAAGTTTTTTTGGAGGAGAGGGTCTAGATCTAAAACTTTTTGAGCTTCTTTTTTCGCTTCTTTGATTAAGAAAACATCCGTTAGCGAGGCCATGGAAAGATCGGGCAGGCCCGATTGGCGCGTGCCGATGAATTCGCCGGGGCCGCGCAAACTTAGATCTTTTTCCGCCAGTTCAAAACCGTTTTGACAGTTGATCAAGGCGTTTAGACGCGTTGCCGCGGAGGAAGAGGAAGAAAAAAGCAGACAGAAAGATTGATGGTCGCTTCGGCCCACCCGGCCGCGGAATTGATGCAATTGCGCCAGGCCGAATCTTTCAGCGTCTTCGATCAGAATCAAAGAGGCGTTCGGCACATCTACGCCAATTTCAATGACCGAAGTGGAAACTAAAATATCAATCCGGCGACTCAAAAGATCTTTCATTATTTTTTGTTTTTCTTCGGCGGCCAGACGGCCGTGGAGCATTGAAACGCGCAAGTCCGGAAAGATATCTTTTGAAAGTTTTTCAAATTCTTCTTTGACCGCTTTGACTTCGGCCCATGCTTGGCTATATTTGTTTGAAAGGTTTTTGTTTTGGCGCGAGGCAGGCCTTTCACTTTCGGCCTCCCACGCCAACCCTGCTCGCGACCTTCGGTCGGAGCGCCGGCCTTCGTTCAAGGCCATGCCTCGCGCCTCAGTATTTTTGTTAGTCGGATTAAACGTCTCCGATGCTTCATCTTTTCGTTCTTTCGGCTCTTGACTAGCTTCAATTCTCGGACAGATCACAAAAACCTGCCGGCCCGTTTTAATTTGTTGCCGGACAAAATCGTAAGCTTCTTGGCGTTTGTCCAAGGGCACGATTTTGGTGATGATCTTTTTTCTGTTTTTGGGCGATTCATCCAACAAAGACAAATCGAGGTCGCCGTAAAAAGCCAAGGCCAGCGTGCGGGGGATGGGAGTGGCGGTCATAGAGAGAAGATGAGGAATGGTTTTTGGCCGGCCGTCTTTGATGGCAAAGATATTTTTTTGCAGAGCCGCGCGTTGCTCCACGCCGAAACGGTGCTGTTCATCCACTATCGCCAAGGCCAGATTTTTGAACCGGACTTTTTTTTGAATGAGAGCGTGGGTGCCGATGATGAGGCGAATTTCGCCGTTTTTTATTTCTTCCAAAATTTCTTTTTTTGACGATTTTCCATTGTTTGTTTCTCCGCTTTGGCCGGTCAAAAGAGCAATTTTCAAACTCTGGCGGTCAAAGAATTTTTTCAGGGTTTCAAAATGCTGGCGCGCCAAAATTTCCGTCGGCGCCATAAAAGCGGTTTGCCAGCCGTTTTCGGAAACTTGGAGAGAGGCGATGGCCGCCACCACGGTTTTTCCGCTGCCCACATCTCCTTCCAAAAGCCGGTTCATCGGTTTTGTTTTCTCCAAGTCTTGCAGAATTTCCCAAGCGGCGCGGCGCTGGGCGCCCGTCAATTCAAAAGGCAGGCGGGAAACGAAATTTTTTATCAGCGGTTGGTCGAAGGGAATTTGAGGCGAGGGATTTTGCCGCCATTTCATTTTTTGCCGGATCAAAAAAATCTGGATCAAAAAAAGCTCGTCAAAAGCGAGCCGGCGCCGCGCCGCTTCCAAAAGTTTTTTTGAAGAAGGGAAATGGATCTCTCTGAGAGCTTGATCCAGACCAATCAATTTTTGAGACTTCTTTATTTTTTCGGGCAACCAATCCGAGATCTGAATATAAGGAAAGATCAGGCGGATAAGGTAGCGGAGATACCGCGAGGTTAATCCAAAAGTTTCCGGATAGACGGGAACCAAGCGTCCCGTGTGCCGGAGCGCTTCTTTTTCATCGAATCTTTCATAGGCCGGATTGGACAGAAACAGCGTTTTATCAAAACTTATTTTTCCCGAAAGGCTGACCGACATCCCTTCTTTCAAAGAATTCAATAAAAACGGTTGATTGAACCAAACAGCTTTAATGAGGCCGGTTTGATCTTCGATAAAAGCTTCGGTCAGAACCATTTTTCGCCGCCAAAGGCGGATATTTTTTATTTCAATGATCTTTCCTTGAACCGTGGTCGTCTCGCCGAGTTTCAGGTCGCCGATAGGAGTGATTTTGGAAAAATCATCATAGCGGTGGGGAAAATGATAAAAAAGATCTTTGATCGTTCTTATCTTTAAAATTAAAAGCCGCTTTTCAAAAGCGGGCGTAATGCGGCTGATCTCTTTTATCTTGGTTTCCAAATTCATATTTGAAATTTTGGTGAAGGATGGTGCGCCCACGAGGAATCGAACCTCGATCTTAAGCTCCGCAAGCTTATGTTCTATCCGTTGGACTATGGGCGCGTTTTTTAAAATCCTAATTTTTCGCCGAAAATATCGATTAATGATTCTTTTTGCTCAACCGGTTTTAAAAATCTTTTTAAAATATTTTTAATCTCTTCGGCGTCATCGCTGTTCTTTAAAGGGATGATTAATCTCGGCCGCCAGGCTTTTTTGAAATCCAGAACGAGGCGAACGGGGGAATGTTCCTCAAAAAGCCAAAAAGATTCAAAATTTTTCCATTCGGAGAGCTGGCTGTCGGCGCTTATTCCTTTTTCGGAAATTTCAAAAATTACCAACCGCGGGTCTCTTTTTGATTGTGAATAGATCAAAAAAACGGAAATCGCCACGATCAAAGCCAGAAGGTAATTATGAATAATAAGAGCCAGAACAAAAAAAATCAATCCCGCCGCGGTCAGGAAAAAAAACCAGGCCGGACTTTTTTCGGTTTTTTGAAATTCTTCCGCTTCCCAGAAAAAATAAATTTTATCGTCGTTCATGCGGAGAGGGAGGGATTCGAACCCTCGATGCGGTTTGACCCGCATAACAGATTAGCAATCTGCCGCTTTCAGCCGCTCAGCCACCTCTCCTTAATCTGCCTGCGGAGGCGGGAGGATTCGAACCTCCGATGCCATTGCTGGCATAACAGTTTTCAAGACTGTCCGTTTCAACCGCTCACGCACGCCTCCCTGCCTTCCTTTTTTAATGGGATTCCTTTAAATTTTAGCAGTTTTTTTGGCCTTTGGTCAATCAAAACCGCGGAAGAATACGGATAGAAATAATAAAAGACGCAGAATAAACGCGGAATTATAAATTAGCCTCGCGCTATCACCAGTCCGAAAATCCCGGCGGGTTTAAGAGTTTTTAAGGTTTTGGCGCATTCAAGAAGCGTGGCGCCGGTGGTGGAGACATCATCGATAATAATCACGGTTTTATTTCTTAGATCCAAATTTAAAAATTCCGTTTTTATTTTAAACGCGTTCGAAACATTTTCTCGGCGCGTTTTTTTGTCCTTGATCTCCATTTGGGGGAAGGTGGCGCGGCAGCGTTCCAAAATTTCTTTGGTTTCGATCTTTAATTCTTTGCCTAAAATTTCCGCTAAAACTCCGGCTTGATTGAATCCGCGCCAAACCAAACGGCGTTTGAAAAGGGGAACAGGCGCCAGAATCAGTTGGCTGGCCGGCCAGTCGATTAGTTTGTTAGTTTGGAAAAAATCAATCATTAATTCAGAAAGAGGAACAGCCAGTTCTTTGATAAAAGAATATTTGTAAAGATAAATGATTTTGCGCAAGAGATAATTTGACCAATCGGAGGCTATGAAAATTCCATCGATTTTCAAATGGTATTTTTCTTTGCATTTTTGACAAATAAATTCCCGGCTTAATCTTTTTTGACAAAAAAAACAGGAGATGCTTTTTTGGCGCGGCAATTTTTCCAGACACTTTGGACAAATAAAAAAACCTTCTTTTCGGCAACCCGCGCAAAAACGGGGAAAAAGAAGGTCCAAGATCCAAGCGCGAATCTTTAAAAAATATTTAAAAGACATCGATTTTTCGAACAGCTTTTTTGGCTCGGCTTAGATCCAAATTTCTCAAAAAAAGCTCTATTTGGTCAAGCCGGTAGACCCGGTAATTATTGGCCGGATTCCGATAGGCTCGAAGCTTGCCGATTCGGTCCCAATTGCGCAGGGTCAAGGGAGTGACATGGAGAAGCCTGGCTGCTTCATGAATGGAAAGATATTTTTGCATAGATTTCTTTTTAGCCTCTCAATTCCATTTTATCACTTGTTTTTATTTTGTCCAGAGCCTTATCTGATATTTTTAGAATAATTTAAATAAATATATTATTAAGCTTTATCAATGTTTTTGTGAATAAAATTATAATGTTTGATATGTTTTCTTTGTTATTGTCTATCTATTTTTTTGTTTTTCTTCAAATTGAAAAATAGCTGAAAAATAAAGAAAAACCAGACTTTTAATGAGAAAAAAGAAAAGAGATTTGATTCTCGGTAATTAAAGGAAGGGCCTTCAAACATGTTTTTAAGAGAGAAAAGAGCCCAAATTTTAGGTTTATTTTATGTTTTTTAGCCTCTTGATCAATCCGTCTTTCTGAGCTAATCAAGAAATTGAAAAAGAGAAAAATAAAAGAGTAAAAAATAACGAAATAATAAAGAGCAAGAAATTATTCTTTGCTTGTGGATAATAAGGGCTTCCTTTTGTTTGAAAATAATCTATAATTAAGGAGAAAATAAAGGGAAAAGCCGATACATATCGGCATATCGGCAAAGAACAAAAAATGAGGAGGGAAAAAGAAGAAAAAAAAGAAATAAAAAAGATCTCCGAAAAATTCATTCCGCTGAACGAAGCGGTAAATTTTTGTTCCTACTCCGCCGAGTATCTTTCTTTGCGCGCGCGACAGGGAAAATTGAGAGCCAAAAAGATCAACGGTTCTTGGTTTGTCAAAAAAGAATGGTTGGATGAATATTTGGAGAAAAGTTCAAAAATAAACCGATTGGCATCGCGCGAAAGCGAATTGGAAAATAAACTTTTTCCGATCAGTGAAGCGGCCAGGTTCAGCCCATATTCAGTTGAGTATCTTTCTTTGCGCGCGAGGCAGGGAAAATTGAAAGCGGAAAAGATCAATGGCATTTGGTTTACCAATCGGCATTGGGTCGGCGATTATCAAAAAGCCTATTCTCAAATTCCGGTTGTCTCCCGGATCCGAATTGAAAAAACAGGCGAAAAACAATTCAGTGAGAAATTGGAGAACCAGATCAAAAAACTGGAAGACAAATTGGAAGCATTCGCCAAAGGAATCATTTCGTCTTCTTTGCCGGCCGAGCCGATCCAGAAAGAAGCAGCCGCGCCAAGCTTTGTTGCCAAGAAAGTTGAACCGAAAAAAACATCTTTAATTGATCTTTTAAACGGAACAATCTTTGTTTTTTCCGATTTTTTTGAAAAGATTGAGGAACTGGCGGTTTTGGAAGCGAAAGAATTTTCCGTTTGGCGGACGAAATTAATTCTGGAATCGCGGGATAGCGAAAAATATTTTTGGCAAAGCGGGGCGGGCGGATTTTTGAAATACGCCTTGCCTTTTGTCTTGCTTGCAACGGGCGGGTTTTGGTCTTTTGAAAATCCCGGCGCCTTGGCGGAGATCGGAAATTATTTTCAAAACAGCGCCAAAGAAAAAATTGCCAGCGCGGCTATTTCCGTTTCGACCGCGCCGCAAAAAATTCATTCAAGCCTCTCGGAAAGTTTAAAAGATTTGAAAACCGATTTAGTTTTTGAGAACGAAGTTTTTGAACGGGGATTTGAAGTAATCAAAAATCCGATCAAAAATTTGACGTCTATTCTTGCTTGGCAAGCCAAGAACTCCGCTTTTGACGCTCTTTGGGCGAGCGAAACAACTTTTTTGGCAGCGGGCGAAGGAATGGGAAATTTGGCTGAAAGTTTGGAAAAAACGCCAAAAGAGGCCAAAAACTTGATGTTTTTGACCGGAAAAACCGTTTTTAAAGACGCCAAAACCGCAGCCTCCGTTTTTTCCAAAGAGAGTCTTTCTTTCGGAAGCGCTCTTAAAAAATCGCCTGAAAACATTTTTCATTTTTATAGATCGGCCGCCGGGCGGAACGAATTTTTGAAAAAAGAAATAAAAAGATCTGTTTGGTCGGCCGGCCAAAAAATTTATTCTTTCGATCCTGAAAAAACTATTCAAGAAATTTTTTCTTTCTCTTTCGATAAATATTCCGAAGTTAAAAATTCGGCCGAGAAAATTTCTTTTGAAGTTTCCAAAATTTCTTTTCGGCCGTTGAAAAATAAAATCTCCGCCAATCTGTCTTTTTCCAAAGAGGGGACAAAAAAGATCGGCGCGTTTTTTTCTTCGCAAAAAAATTATTTTTTCCAATCCGCTTCTTCTTTGACGCAAGATATTCTTTATTCTCTCGATCCTTTCTGGCAAAAAACCAAAACAGTCTTTGGCGTCATAATTCCCGGCCTGACCAATTTTTCCCAGCTCTTCTGGCTTCAAGATCAAAACAAAGGAGTTGCGGTTGCCACTCCTTCTCCCATAT
>Ga0172379_10008134_pt1 | contig 13334 bp, 9 predicted proteins | sample GrowelOW334metaG_FD_119756 | JGI IMG/M metagenome (GOLD analysis project Ga0172379, IMG submission 119756) | Groundwater microbial communities from an aquifer near a municipal landfill in Southern Ontario, Canada - Groundwater well OW334 metaG | ecosystem: Environmental > Aquatic > Deep... | reverse complement strand
TGGTTCTTTAACTTTTAAAAAAGGGGGGCGTCATGGAAAGCGCAACCGAGGCTCGGTTTGTTGTTTACGGAGGAGATATAAACCATGGTTTCCACGCAAGCATTTTGGAACATTTAAATAGAAAAACAGGTCTTAGTATTTCTTTCAAGCATATTCGTTTTAAGTATTGGGCAGACAGAGAACCTGCGTTTTTTCTGCATGGCAGGGATAGGATTCTAGGAAATGATGTATTGATTTTTTCTTGTCCGTTAGATTCAGAACAAAGGGAAGACCTGCAAGATATGGTTTCTGCTTGTAAGAAACAGTTTGGAGCAAGATCTGTTACTGTCGTGATGACTTTTCTTCCTTTCCGAAGGCAGGACCGCTTGGAAAAGGAACATGAGATAACGCGTCTTCGTTGGTTTTTGGAGAATCTGAAATTTTGGGGAACTGACAATCTCATATTGTGCGAGCCTCATTCGATAACAAATACCGTAAAATATTGTGATGATTGCGGATTAAGACTTTTTTTAATTGATCCTACACAGGCATTTGCCAGATCTGTTATAGAAATGGTGCTGGATTTTGGAAAAGAGAGCTGTCTTGCTTATTCTCCAGATCTCGGATCGGTCTTGCGTGCGAGCCGTCTTGCTAAAGCGCTAGGCATCGGTATGGTAGCTACAAAGAAAGATCGTCTTTCCGGAGACGCTATCAAAACCTGCGCTGAAAACGACAAAGATTTTGAGATGTGTGTGAGAGAAAAGCTTTGCGATACAAGCGTAAAATTTTCATGTCATATAAGCGATGTGTCTGGAAAAAATGTATTTATCAGAGAAGATGAGATAGAAACCGGCGGTACAAGCGTTGAGACGGCTTGGATGGCTAGAAAAGCCGGAGCAAGAACAGTACATTTTTTGGTAACGCACCCAGTATGCACTCCAGGATGGATTGATAAGCTGATTCCATATGACAAGCCGCGTCCTTTTGACAGTATATTTTTCGGTAACAGTCGTCCTCGCGGAGATGGAAGAAGTCCTTATCGTGAATCAACTGGCGGGGAAGTTCAAACAGTAGATCTCTCTCCTGCCTTTGCGGAAGCGTTGGTAGAAGTCATTAACGAAATAATAAACTCTCCCGAAGTATAAATTTAATAGCCCCGTGTTCCGATGTGACGTCGGAACGGGGCTCTTTTTTTATTACAAGATATAAATAAAAAACTCAAAGCGTAACAAAGGGTATTGATACCCTTTATTTGCAAATTTGTTCTTTGAGTTCCGGTGTAACTTGGTCAGCAGTTACAGATTGCTGTTGTTGAGAATTAGAACCGACTCCAAGAATTTTTCCAACAACTCCCGTTACTATTCCTGTTTTTGGATTTAAATCTTTTAATTCTTCCAAAAGCGCTTTTGATTCGGCAATTACGGCATCCGCTTCATCTTGCTGAATAGGATCGCCTTTGATATTTATATTCGCGTTCTTTGGAGAATCAATATTTGTTCCGGAAGATCCTGATTGAATCTGTTCAAGTTTCGAAACATTTGTTTCAAGCTTTTGCAAAATATCGGCTCTTTTTGCTGCAGGGTTTATAATTTCATAACCTTTTTTTCCTAGTTCCGAAAATCCAATTGCGGAAAGGAATTTCCCTTTTACGGAATCTGGAACATATCCCGCGGCGTAATAACCGCCGACGCTGAACAATAATGTGTAAATCAATATTTTGATCATTGGTAATTTAATTATATAATAAAATCATGATAAATAAACTATCCGAATATATTTCTTCAAGCAAGATGGCGCAATATCTTGCTGGTGCGCTTATTGTTTTGGCTATCCTTGTGGCCGTTAATAATGCATGGGACATTTTTGCAAAGTGGGGATTTGTTAATCCTCCCAACCAGACGCCTAACACAATAACAATCACAGCAGACGGAAAAGCTGTTGCCGCGCCAGACACGGCGCAGATTAGCGTAAGCGTAGTTACAGACGGAACAACAGCGGACGAGGTCCAGCAAAAAAATGCGCAGATTACGAATAGCGTAATAGAATATTTAAAAACAAACGGAGTTGAGTCAAAAGATATAAAGACATCCCAATACAATCTTTACCCAAGGTACGATTACATTAACGGAAAACAATCGCTTGCCGGTTTTTCGCTTACGCAAACTCTGGATATTAAAATCCGCAATCTGCAGAAAGTCGGCGAGTTGATAACCGGAACAGTCTCTAGGGGAGCAAATCAGATAACCTCGGTAAGTTATTTTATAGACGATCCGGAAACTTTCAAAGCTCAGGCAAGGGCGCAGGCATTTGATAAGGCGCGCGCGAAAGCAAAAGAGGTTTCAAAGCTTGCAGGAGTCAGGCTTGGGAAAGTAGTTACGTTTTCCGAATCTGTCAATGGATATCCTGTTCCTATGTATGAAAAAGCCTATTCTTCGTCAGTTGGCTATGGCGGAGGCGGTGTTTCTCCTGACACTCAAGCCGGCAGCCAAGATGTTGTTATTAGCGTAAGCGTAGTGTTTGAGATAAAATAACAATATGGAACAAATGAATAAAAAATATTTAATATCCGCGATAGCAGTAATAATATTGCTTGGCGGAGGTTTTTACTATTTATACAGCAGGGGAGGAACATCCAGTTTGCCTTTTTTTGAAGATACAACACCGCCGCCTGTCCCAGAAATAAAAGACGATTCAAGAACTTTTGAAGTTATTTCTGTTGGCGGAGGAGGAGATTTTAGAGTTAAAGATATTTCATCCAAAGAAATAATTAATATGTTTGTTCCTTCGGACGCAAAATTTGATAAAGGCAGTTTCAGCGCGATAAAAGAAAAAAGCGTAGTATCTGTTAAAAAATCAATGAAAGTCGCAAATGGAATTTTGGCGACTCAATTAAGCGTAACAAAATAACAGGCTCTTTTTTATGAAAAAATTAAAATTGTTCGATGTTCTGCCAAGGTTTTTAATTGTCTTTACGGTGGTTTTTGTATTTTTGGGAATATTCGCAATTCCTGAAAATGCTTTTGCAACATGCCGTGGTTATTGTACTTCAATGACAGGAACATGGGTACAGAAATGTGCAATGTCGGCCTGCAATACATGCCCACAATGTTCTACTGTTTGCACAGATAACGGAACAACCTGCAATTACAGCGATTCATGCGATACGACAGGAACAAACAACTGCGGAACAGAAGTTTCTAGATGTAATAGGACAACAGCTGTAAATGGAGGATGGACAGGATGGAGTACTTGTTCCGTATCTTGCGGAGGAGGCACTCAAACAAGATCATGCACTAATCCATCTCCTTCATGCGGAGGAACTCAATGCACAAAGTTAGATGGAACTCTCGGATTAACAGACAGCCAATCCTGCAATACCCAAGCTTGCATCGTTCCTATTAATGGTTCGTGCGGATCAAATGCCACAAATTATGCGTATAATGTAACTTCTTATAGCGGAACATTTTGTTCTGCTGGAACAGCAAGCCCGACAAGTCCGGCATTTCCTGCGCAGGGAAGTTCTTCATCATGGACTTGTTTGGGAGCTAATAATGGATCAAACGCGTCTTGCTCAGCAACAAGAGATTCAGCTCCAGCAGCTGTAAATGGAGTTTGCGGAGCTGCGGCAGCAACATATGAATCTAGCGCCACAAGTTATGCCGGGGCGTATTGTTCTTCAGGAACAGCAAGCCCGTCAAGCACTGCGTTTCCCTCAGTTGGAACTGGAGTTTATTGGGATTGTCTTGGTTCTAATGGCGGATCAAATGCTGTGGGAGGATGTTATGCATATAGAAAACCAACAACTCCATCTTTAAGTGTTTCTCCGTCAACTGTAAATGCTGGAACTTCAGTAAGTTTTATATGGACAGCTTCAACTGGATCATCTTTTTATATGATTTATTACCGCAGAGACGGAGTTTGGGATGATAATCCAACAGTTGTTAGCGGAACATCAGCAAGCGTTCCAACGACAGGCCTTACTTCTTCTATAGGAGCTGCGGTTTTTGGATGCAGCGTGGATGTCTGCAGTAATTCTAGCAATTATTCATCGGCAACTGTTGTTATTCCTTTTGATTATTCTTTAGCGCCATCTTCAGCAAGCGTGAGTGTCGGTAAGGGTTCGAGTGTTACAAACACAATAACTGTTACAAAATCTTCCGGTACGGCCTCCGCGGTTTCTTTTAGCGCGGGCGGATTGCCAAATCAAGCGAGCGCCACTTTCAGCCCAACGTCTTGTTCGCCAAATTCAACGTGCACAACGATTGTCACAATAACAACTTCCGCAAACACTCAATTGGGAACAAGCGCGATAACAATAACCGGAACATCACCATCAAGAACAACATCATTCAATCTGGTTGTTGTTGACACTTTTAATTACAGCCTTTCAAACACAGGAAATAAAACTGTATTACAGGGAAATTCTGTTACAAATACAATCACAGCTACAAAATCTTCTGGAACCGCGGAATCCGTGTCTTTTTCTATAAATGGTTCTTTGCCTACAGGCGTTGCGGCATTATTTAGTCCAACGAGCTGTACTCCAAATTCAACATGCACATCAACATTAACGCTTAGCACAAACGCAAACGCTCCAGTCGGAAATTACAGCGTGTCTGTTTTGGGCAATCCAGGAAGCAAGATAACAACATTCAGTTTAAATATTTACGAACCGTTTAATTATTCTCTTTCAAATACAGGAAACACATCTGTTGTTAAAGGAGGCTCAACAACTCATTCTGTCACGGCTACAAAATCTTCTGGAACCGCGGAAAATGTTTCGCTTACTCTAATAGCGAGAGATTCCAGCGGAGTTGATAGGACAAGCAGATTTTCTTCGTTTACGTGGGCTCCTGCGGCATCTTGTACGCCAAATAGTGCATGTTCTATAGTTATCACTATAAACACGGATTCAAGCACGACAGCAGGAACTTATACGTTCACAATAACCGGATCTCCATTAAGCAAAACCACATCTTTTAATTTTACAGTCGCGGATCAAACCATTACTTCTACTTTGTCCGCTTCTCCGAATACTGGAACAACTCCTGTTAATTCAACATTAACAGCCGGAGTTGGCGGAACTGCGTTTGGAACAATTAATTATAATTTTTGGTGGGATTGCAGCGCGGTAACGGCGGGAAATGTTTCTTATGCAAATTCTGTTTGCGGAACTTTGCCGACGCCGTCTGGCGGATCTTGCGCTTCAAATATTTATGGATACAAGTGTGATGGAATTTCCGCTACAACTCAAAGCGTAGCGCATTCATACACTTGCGCGGCGCCATCCTGTTCATACACTCCAAAAGTAATTGTTCAAAGAGGATTGGCTGTGAATTCTCAATCGGAAACAACCGTAACAGCAACCGTTCCGTCTGTGACTGTTTCATGCACAAATAATATAAACACTCCATATGGACAAACTGCTTTGAATGAACCTGTAACATGGACTGCAATCGCATCAGGCGGAACAGGAAGCTACTCATATACTTGGGGAGGAACATCTCCGTTGGCAGGAAAAACAGGAGCGAGCACGATTGTTTCATATATTAGTGAAGGAGTTAAAACTGGAAGCATTACTGTTACTTCCGGAGGAAGAACCGCTTCTGTAAATTGCAACAAAACAGTTACGGTTGTAACACCAACAATAGCAATAAATCCAACATCAAAAACTCTTCAAGATGGATCTACTGTTCAAATGCAGGCAATTTATTGCAAATACGGAGGAGGTGATTGTGTTGATATTACAAATTCAGTAACAAACTGGAGAACTGTAAACTCGCAGATTGCTTCAATAAACGATACTAAAAGCCCGCGTGGATTATTAACTGGAACCGGCCAAGGAACAACAAATGTAGATATAACTTACATAGATGCGTATGGAAATAATATTTCAACAGGTGTAGCTCCGTATACAGGAAGATCTACTATTTATGTAACAATAGATCCTATAGTTTTAAATCCAAATCCTCCAACAGGAGTTTTAACAAATCAAAATGTAACTATTACTGCTTCGCAAGGAACAGGTATTTTTTCTTGGTCGGCTCCTGGTGGGTCTCCATCAAGCGGGTCAGGATCTTTATTTACAACAAAATATGCAACAACCGGAACAAAAACAATAACTGTAACAAGCGGATCACAAACAGAAAGTGTTTCATTTACAGTTGTATCCGAAGCCTTAAGTTTGTCATTTTCATCTAATCCAACAACTTCTGGAAAGTTGCCTGTGAATAATACTTTTTCAGTAACAACAACCACTAATATTCCCGGAACCGCTAATTACAATTTCTGGTGGAATTGCACTTACACGGGAACAAATTTTAATACGGCGCAGGCTCAGTGTGGGAACTTGCCGTCTCCTGTAGCGGGATCGTGCGTTTATAACAGTGCCGGTGCAAAGTGCAACGAAATGACAACGACCGGAGTTTCATTTGTGCATAGTTACGCTTCCGCTGGCAATTTTACTGCAAAAACAATTGTAGAAAGGGGTACAAAATCTCTTGAAGCAAGGAATTCACTTTCTTATGTTTCGGTGGACATATCAACTGTACTTGGCCAAGGACCGGTCATTGTAAATCCAGACGAGCAAGTTGCTTTGGAATGGACTTCTTCAAACGCAGATACATGTGTTGCTTCTGGCGATTGGAGCGGATCAAAGCTTTTAAACCGGCCTGTACCCGGAGTATCTGCAGAAATGACTCCGCCGATAAATAAACCAATAGATTACACGTTTACACTTACTTGTACGAATTCCGCAATAGGAGTTTCTGCTTCAGACAGCGTTATTGTTCGAACTTCAGAATTTGTGCGTGTTGATTCCGTATCGCTTGCTCCAAACGGGTCAAGCCCCCCGCGTGCTTGGGATCCAAAATATGGGGTTGATGTTACAGGAAACATAACCACAAATTTCTTTGCGACTTCCAACTTTACTTATTACTGCAATAGTTCGGATGAATCGGCGGTTGTTTCGCCTGGGTGGAACGGAAAACACGACGGAGTTTCCGCTTCCGCAACATATGATACGTTTGTTGATTTGTGCAATTACACAACGCAAGGCACTTATTATCCGAAAGTTGTTGTTGAAAGAGGAAGTTCTATTTCCGCAAAAAGAACATCAATAACTGTTGATGTTGTGCCTCCGAATCAGGCGCCAACCGTAACACCTTTGGCTCCGCAAGCTCCTGCTGACTATTGCGTGGAGCCGTATGGATGGGTTATGCGATGGACATTTGCAGATCCGCAAGGCGATTCTCAAAGCGCGTATCAAGTTGTTATTACGGATACTTCAAATGGGCAGGTTGTAAGAGATACAGGCGAGATTACATCTTCTTCCAATTCTTACGCGATCCTTCCTCCGGCTCTAGATTTTAATAAAACATATTCATGGACGATTAAGGTTTGGGACAATCATCCAGATAGATTAACGGCAACGGCAAGCGGAGCCAACTTTACAACAATAAAACACGCTGCGCCTGCATTGTCCGCAACGCTTTCTCCAGTTAGAGTTTCGAAAGACGAAGTCTTAACAATAACTGACGCGACAACAGTTTTTGGAGGAGCGACAAAAACAGCTTGGGAATGGGATTTTACAGATGTAACTGATTACACGCTTCTCACACCAACAAATCTAAATGAGGTTCAGGTTAAATTCTCAACTACCGGATCAAAAAATGTTCAGCTTAAAGTGACCGATTCCGACGGTCTGTGGTGCAAGAAAGGATTAAATGCCGAATCAAGCGATTCATTGCTGGATGTGATTGTTGGAAGAAGCGTTCCTACAAACTTCCAAGAAATTGTTCCGGAATAGAAATGTCATTCCGCACTGTGTGATGCGGAATCCAGATTTGGTTCAAGACATCGGATGTCCAATTGGACATCCGATGTCCTAAGTTTAAGCGGGTTTTAGAGTTTGCATTTACATACGATTTATGTTATTATAGATACATAGACAGTTCCTTAAAAACCTTAAATCCCAAAGTCAGACCTTTTAGTCTGCTTGTCATTCCCGCGAATGCGGGAATCCAGACCCCCAAATAACCCAAGATTCTAGTGCTAGTGTCTAATGTCTAGCGGCTAGCGTCTATTCAGATGGAGGTGTGCGATGAAAAGGCTTGTGCTGGCGCTATGCGCCATCATGGCGCTTGTTTGCGCCCAAGTGGTGTATTCAGATGTCATCAGAACGGGAGGTGTCAACACTGAGCTGATTCCGTTGATGACCAACGGCCCCGCCGATGAGCGGATCAACATCGTTTTTGTTCCGGAATTCTACGGCAACAGACGGAGCGAGTTTGTTGCTGATGTTGACCTGATCAAAGACGCGCTATTTGAAGTTGAGCCGTTCAAGACATACAAGAAGCGGTTCAATACGTCGGCTATCTGGATGACTTTCGATGAGTCTCCGGTTTTGCCGATGTTATACTTTTGCGGATATGTTAACGATATTGGTCGTTGTATAAATTATGACAATATGTATTTATCCAGAAATATTGTTGGACGATACTATCCTGTAAAAAACACGGCAATTGTTTTTCTTACTTACAACGCTGGATCTGGTTTTGGAGATTGGACTTCTGGTTGGCCAAATGGTCCGATTTGTTACACAGAGGTTGGTATGATTGAATTACATGATAGTACTTCTTTTCCTTTGGAAAGCGTTTTTCATAAAAGAAGTCTTGTTCACGAATTCGGCCATGCGTTCGGTTTGCTAGGCGACGAATACACAAACACAGCGACTCCTAAGCGGGCAAGGGGAGACGAACTAACAGAAGATGGCAGGATTTTCCCCAATCTCACGTTTGAGAGTCGTCGAGACAGGATTCGGTGGAAGAATTGGATAGAACCAACGACGCCGATGCCGACTCCTGATACGCCGGTAAACAGAAACATGGTTGGTGCGTTTGAGAGCGCGATGGGCTACACGTACGGCATCTTCAGGCCGATGTCGGCTTGTATGATGAACAACCCGTCGACTGACCATTCGGTGGCCGACAAAGATCCTTTCTGCGTTGTTTGCAGAGAGTATCTTACCAAGTCCATCAGCAAGTTCTCCGTCAATTTGGAAGGCACCGACCTTACTGTCGGCAATACTTCCACAACCTTTAGAGCCGACCTTGTTTCTGGAATCGGAATGGGCCTTGAGGTTAAGTGGATGGTAGACAGCACGGTTGTTTCTTCCAGAGTAGTTTCTTCCGGAGCTGATTCGTTTCGTGTGAACGAAAACGATATCAGCATCGGAACGCACACGATTCGGGTTGAGGTTCGCGACACAACGTCGTTTGTAAGAAGCGACCCGCAGAGACTGCTGGTTGAATCTTACGAATGGCAGGTTGTCAGCACGCCACAACCAGACTTCAACAACGACGGACGCGTTAACTTTGAGGATTTCTTCCTCTTTGGAGATGCATTCGGCGGAAACGTTGCTGAGAATCCGAATCTGAGGCGGTTCGATCTCGACAGCGACGGCGAAATCGGTTTCGCGGACTTCTTCCTGTTCGCGGATAGTTTTAGGGGTTAGCTTCCACTTACTGGTATAGAAGTGGAAGATGAAGTTTGTTCTTTCAATACAACAAGAGCCTTGTGGATAGGGGAATCCACTCGGCTCTTTTTTTATCTTCTCTTATATAAATATAAGTCAGTAGTATAATTCAGTTTCAAATCAGTCAAGTTCAGTATATTTTTATACACAATTGATTTAGTCCCAAATTCTGGACTATGGTACTATTTAAATATGGCTAGGGTAGATTCAAGAAAAGTTAATTTTCAAGATAGAATGAAATATCTTGATTTGTTTTGGACTAGTGTTTCAGAGCTAAAAACTAGAGAAGAAGTAAAAAACTTTTTCAAAGATTTATTGTCTGAAAGTGAATCCATTATGTTATCTAGAAGAATAATGATCGCTAAATATCTTCTTGAAGATAAGTCTTACGAAGAAATATCGGAGATTCTAGGAGCTGGAAGAACTACAATATCGAATGTTCATAATTGGCTGGTTTCTGGTTTTCATGGATATGAGAATGCAATTAAAAAATTCGGCAAAATAGTTGATAATAGGCTTTTAAAAATAGCGGAAGCAAAGTCTGCACCGCCTTCTGCATACAGTTTTTCTTGGTTAAAAAGAAAATATCCTCTTCACTTTCTACTTTTTAATCTTATTGAAAAAAAATAAAATTAGTTTAGTCCCATAGTCCAGAATTTGGGACTGGTGAGTATTGTATAGGTTATATTGTAGGTACTTGATTATATAAGATATGTAAGGTTTGATGTGGACGGAGAGTTTTGTGTTTTTGCCCGCGTTGTTCAATAATGTTAAGCGATGAAGTCTTTCTACGTTATTTTTGTTTTAGCCATTATTTTTGATCTTATAATTTCGCCGTGGCTTTTTGGAATCGGATGGCTGCCAAAACTTGTTTTGATTCTTTTGCCGTTCGCGTTTATATTTTTGCCTTCTGGAGGAATGATTACAGTTTTTATCACCACTCTTCTTTATTGGAGAATTGCGACGCCGTTTAATATGGGAATCATATTTTTGGCGCTTATATTATTTTTGTATTACGAAAGGTGGTTTATTGTTAATTTCTTCCATAAAACCGCATGGCAAACAACTATGTTTTCTGGAATCGGAGTATTTATTTTTTATCTTATAACCCTTGGCGCAAGCGCGGTTGTGGACCACAGCGAATTCTTTTTTGACTGGGGAATTGTTTTAAGCTGCGCGCTCGGAATGATTTTTGGAACGCTTACGAATATGTTTTTATTGAGAATATACAGAAAAAATGTTGTTTAGATTAAGAAAAAAAAGATTTTTAAAAAGAGAGCCGCTGGAGGTTGATGAAATACTTTTTGACAGCCATCAGCTAGGATCGCAGGATTTAAAATGGGAAAACCGGATAGAAAGGCCGGTTTTATATTCTAATATAAAAATATTCGGATTAGTGATTTTTTTAATAATTTCGATTGTCGGCTTAAGAACCGCTTATATAGTTTTTGCTGGAGGAAGCGCGTACTCGGAAAAAGCAAAATCAAATTATATTAAAGAAGTTTGGGAGCGCGCTCCAAGAGGAATTATTTACGATTCAAAAAATCAGCCCCTTGTGCAGAATATTTCGTCTTTCAACCTTGTTGCCGTTCCAGCGGAAATTCCGAGAGATAAAAACGAACAGCTTAAAATTTTAAAACTTTTAGCACAGCTTTTAAACAAAGACGAAAGCGAGGTTAGAAATCAGTTTAAAAATATAGACAGGTTTTCTTTTAGGCCGATTCTTGTTTTGGAAGATTTGACTCACGAAGAATCGCTTGTTTTTAAAAGCAATTTGGAAGAACTCGCCGGATTTAGATTGGAGGAAAATTTTAAGCGCTATTACGGCGAAGGAAATATCTTTAGCCATGTGCTTGGGTATACAGGAAGAGTTTCGCAGGCGGATATAAAGAAAAATCCTGATTATCTTTTAACGGATATTATCGGGAAAAACGGAATAGAATTTTATTATGAAAAATATTTAAAGGGCAAGCACGGAGTTACTCTTATGGAAACCCGCGCAGAAGGCGGAAAAGGAAAAGCTCTTGGAACAATAGAAGCCATTCCCGGAAACAATCTCACTTTATTTATAGACAAAGAACTTCAGGAAAAATTAACGGAAGCAATGAGAGTTACACTTGCTTCAATTGGTCTAAACAAAGCGGCGGCTGTTGCCATAGATCCAAAAAGCGGAGGAGTTTTGGCGATGCAGAGCTTTCCGGGATTTGATTCAAATGTTTTTGGAAGCAGGCTAAGCATGGAGGATTATGAAAATATTTTTGAAAACAAAAGCCAGCCGCTTTTTAACAGGGCGATATCCGGAGTGTATCCTCCAGGATCAACAATAAAGCCGTTTATAGGCGTGGCGGCGCTTCAAGAAAAAATTGTTGACGATAAAACAACCGTTAACGATACCGGCGTAATAGTTGTTGGCGGGCAGGAATTTAAAGGATGGATGCCGCTTGGAGTCGTTGATATATACAGGGCGATTTCGATGTCTTCAAATATATTTTTCTACACAGTAGGCGGAGGCTACGGAAACATTCAAGGGCTTGGGCCGATTAAAATAGGCGAGTATTTAAAAAAGTTTGGATTCGGATTTTTAACAAAAATTGATTATCCCGGCGAGGCAGATGGATTCATACCGACTCCGCAGTGGAAAAAAGAAACGAGAAAAGAAAACTGGTTTATAGGCGATACATACAACATATCAATCGGCCAAGGCGATATGCAGGTAAGCCCGCTTCAACTTACAGCCGCTGTTGCCGCAATCGCAAACGGAGGAACCCTTCTTAAGCCAAGAATCGTAAAAGCTGTAACAGATATAAATGGAGATGTTGTTGAAAGCCTTAATCCGGAAATTTTAAGCAAAAATTTTGTTGATGCAAATGCGCTTTCAATAATAAGAAACGCAATGCATGAAAATGTTCTTTCCGGATCAGGTCGGGCCTTGGGGCAGATAAGAGGAAGCGCCGGCGGAAAAACGGGAACCGCGCAAACCGGCATCGGAAACAACACTCATGCGTGGTTTACGGCTTTTGCGCCATACGACGATCCAAAAATTGCAATCACGGTTCTGATTGAAAATGGAGGCGAAGGATCTTCTGTGGCTGTGCCAATCGTCCGAGATGTTCTAGAATGGTACTTAGGCAAACAATGACAATTTTTGATGGGAAAAAATTATCTTCAGAAATTTTGGATTCAATAAAATCCGAAGTTTCGCGTTGGAAAAAAAAGCCGTTTATGGCGGTTGTAAGCATCGGCGACGGATCTTCGGCGTATATTTCGCAAAAGAAAAAAGCGTCTGAATTTTTGGGTTTTGGATTCAAGCATTTTAATTTTAAGCCGTCTGTAAGTTCGGCAAAATTTAGGGAAGAATTAAACCGTATTTCAAAATCAAAGAAAAACACATCTGTTATTGTGCAGCTGCCTTTGCCGGAGAAAATAAACAATAGCGTGCTTAACGCGATACCTCCGGAAAAAGACCCAGATTTACTTTCTGATAAAGCCGTCGGTTCTTTTTTTAATGGACGAGCCATTATTGAACCTCCAACTCCTTTGGCAATAATTAAAATTCTTGAAGAAAGCGGAATAATTTTTGAAAATAAAAATATTGCGGTTTTTGGATATGGAAAATTGGTCGGAAGGTTTTTGGTTCCGATGCTTTTAAGAAAAGGCGCTTTCGTTTCAGTAATAGAAAAAGATATGGACAAGAAAGATGTTTTGGAAATTTCGGCCAAAGCTGATATTATAATTAGTGCTACTGGAGTTCCTAATTCTATAACCGCAGACATGGTTAAGACCGGGGCAGTAGTTGTTGACTCCGGCTTTTCTATTGTTG
>Ga0172379_10008133_pt1 | contig 13335 bp, 12 predicted proteins | sample GrowelOW334metaG_FD_119756 | JGI IMG/M metagenome (GOLD analysis project Ga0172379, IMG submission 119756) | Groundwater microbial communities from an aquifer near a municipal landfill in Southern Ontario, Canada - Groundwater well OW334 metaG | ecosystem: Environmental > Aquatic > Deep... | reverse complement strand
TTCAGCAAGACGGGCACTTGACGGAAAACGGGTAATAACATCCCCGTAAACCCCTGCCGCATCACTGTAATTTTCCCGAGCCGTCAACAGGCTGGCCTGCCCCAAAAGGACATCATCCTCCGGAAGATTATTAACTTTCGCGTGCGCAAGAGCTGATTCAAAAACCATAAGGGCATTAACAAAATCATTCTTTTTAAAAAGACTCCACCCGCGGCCAACCAGGGCATTAAGAGCACTCTTCGGATCAACCGCGGCCGAACGGGATTTTTCATAATAGTCAGCCGCTTGATCGTATTGTTCAAGATAATAGTGAGCTTCGGCGACGTTGAACAAGGCTTCGGACAACCGTGTGGAATTAGGAAAGGAGGATATATATTTAAGGAACTGGGCGGAGGCGCTTTCATAGTTTGTCAGGTTATAATCACACTCTCCGGATTTAAATGCAGCATCCTCCGCGAGATTATTTGATGGAAAAAGCTCTACCAGTTTGAAGAAATATTTTTTGGCATCGTCATATTTTGACTTTTCAAAATAACTCCAACCCATGGAATAGTACGCTTGCGGAGCGTAAAGTGAATTAGGGAAACCTTCTATGATCTGCCGGTACTGCTCCTGGGCTTTCTCAGTATCTGCCACTTTCAAATATGTTTCGCCCAGCCAGAAAAGAATGACATCCTTGTACTCTCCCTGCTTGACCAGCTCCTGAAAAACAGCAAAAGCCTTGAGATACTGCTGCTTGAAGAAATAGCACTGACCTTCCAGAAGTTTGGCTTCCGTACGCTTTGAGGTCTGCGGGAAATCCCTTAAGAGATCGCCGACATAACGCAAAGACACATCATAGAAACCATCCTCGAACGCACGCTGGGCAACGACAAAGACTTCCTTCTCGTTAGCCCCGGCCGCAAACACCGGCCCGGCGGAAATAAAAAGTAAAAAAATTGAAATAAGTATTTTCTTGATCATAGGATGGAGTATTGTAACAAAAAAACGGAAAGTATCCGAGGAAAAACAAAAAAAGGGAAAACACCCTTTCAACGCAATACCTGCTTCAAGTACTGCCCGGTATAAGATGCCGCACAACGGGCAACTTCTTCCGGGGTTCCTGCGCAAACAAGTTCACCGCCTTTATCTCCGCCTTCGGGACCGAGATCAATGATATGATCCGCAGTTTTTACAACATCCAGGTTATGTTCGATCACCAGGACAGTGTTCCCCCGGTCAACAAGACGCTGCAAAACGCCAAGAAGTTTCTCCACATCCGCGAAATGCAGACCAGTCGTTGGCTCGTCAAGGACATAAAGAGTACGGCCTGTGCCCTGTTTGCATAATTCCGCCGCAAGCTTGACACGCTGAGCTTCTCCTCCGGAAAGAGTAGTAGCGGACTGCCCAAGTTTAATGTACCCTAGTCCGACATCATTGATCACATCCAAAACACGACGGATCTTTGGAATACCGCTGAAGATTTCCAGCGATTCAAGAATAGAACTGTCCAGTATCCCGCTGATATTTTTACCTTTGAATTCAACCTGAAGGGTCTGGTCGTTAAAACGTCTACCGTGGCAAACCTCGCATTCTACGTGAACATCAGGAAGAAAATGCATCTCGATCTCTTTAACACCGTCCCCCTGACACGCTTCGCAACGACCCCCCTTAACATTAAAACTGAAACGCCCCGGATCATAACCGCGCAATCTGGCATCGGGTAGCCGGGCAAACAATTGACGAATATCCGTAAAAACTCCCGTATACGTTGCAGGATTTGACCGCGGGGTACGGCCTATGGGGGACTGATCAACCACAATAACCTTGTCTATTTTGTCCAGGCCTTCGATCTTTTTATGCTCACCAGGTTTCTCCCTGGATCCATAAAACTTCCGCGCCAGCGCTTTGTAAAGAATATTCTCCACAAGGGTGGATTTTCCCGATCCTGACACTCCCGTCACACACACAAACTTTCCCAGAGGGATCGACACATTAATGTTCTTGAGATTATGTTCTTTGGCCCCTTTGATAACAATAGCCCCTTCATTGACATTTTCTCGGCGGTGCAAAGGCGCTGTAATGCGCAAATCTCCACGCAAATATTTTCCGGTAAGCGATCCCGGTGAACGCAGTAACCCCTCCACCTCTCCTGCGTAAAGAACCTCCCCGCCATATTTACCGGCGCCAGGGCCAAGATCCACCACCCAATCCGCTTTGCGGATAGTATCTTCATCATGCTCAACAACAATGAGCGTATTCCCCAGATCACGTAAAGCATGAAGGCTGGACAAAAGCCTCTCATTATCTCTCTGATGCAAACCGATCGATGGTTCATCAAGAACGTACACAACGCCCACAAGCCCGGATCCGACCTGGGTAGCCAGGCGGATACGCTCGGCTTCCCCTCCGGAAAGCGTAGAACTACGCCGGTCAAGGGTCAGGTATTCCAGCCCTACATCAATACAAAAATCCAGCCTGCGATTGACTTCCTTTAAAACAGGCTCTGCAATCACCGCCATACCTGTTTCAAACTTCAGATTCTGAAAGAAATCTTTTGCTTCCTTAATAGAGAACGACACTATTTCTGCAATATTCTTACTTCCAACTAAAACCATTAGAGTTTCTTTCTTAAGACGCTGACCGTTACACAAAGGACAGGGCGCTTCAGACATAAACCCGGAAATTTCCTCTTTCAGCCAATCACTCTCCGTTTTGCGGAAAATACGTTCCAGGTAACCGGTAACACCTTCAAACTTCTTTCCCCAGACCACATCCTCGGAACCGTTAATGATCCGGTCCTTAAAGTCGTCCGGTAATTTACTGTAAGGCAATGACAGATCAATATCATACAATCGTGCCAGCTCCCGCATCTCCGCCCTGAAATACATCATATAGGCCCGGCGGCCCCTGGCTGATGGAACGATTGCCGACACCCAGGGTTTCTCCGCATCAACCACCAGGACTTCCGGATCAATTTCCATTTTAGTACCAAGGCCCTTGCACTCAGGACAGGCCCCGTAAGGAGAATTAAAGGAAAAGGTACGCGGTTCAAGTTCAGGCAGGCTGATGTCTTCATCCGGGACATTAAAACTCTCGCTTAAAACAAGATCGGATTGAGCATCATGAAAAGCCACAATAACCATCCCCCTGCCGGCTTTTAATGCCGTCTCAACAGAATCCGTCAAACGGCTTTTAACATCCGGCTTAACCGTAAGACGATCCACTACGATCTCAATATTATGAGCCTTATAACGGTCAAGCTTGAATTTCTCATTCACATCATAAATGTTACCATCAACCCTTAACCGGGCAAACCCTGCCTTGGCGACCTGCTTTTGAATATCAGGATATATGCCCTTTTTACCGCGCACCATAGGGGCAAGAATATTGATCCGGGTGCCTTCAGGAAGACGAAGAATCCGTGCAACCATTTCCTGAGCTGACTGTTTTTCCAGCTTTTGACCTTTATAATAGGGAACGCCGACCCGGGCAAAAAGCAAACGCAGATAGTCGTATATTTCAGTTTGTGTGGCAACGGTGGAACGCGGATTACGGCTGGTAGTTTTCTGTTCAATAGAAATAGTGGGACTCAAGCCCGAAATGGACTCAACATCCGGTTTTTGCATCTGATCCAGAAACTGCCGGGCATAAGCCGACAGGCTCTCAACATAACGACGCTGCCCCTCGGCATAGATCGTGTCAAAAGCCAGGGAAGATTTTCCGGAGCCGCTCAACCCGGTAACAACAATGAATTTGTTCCGTGGAAGATCGAGCGATATATTCTTGAGATTATGTTCCCGGGCATTCTTGATCGAAATAAGATCATTCATGGGCATTTGTCGGAAAAATATGCGGGAAATTACAGACTTCAATAAAAAACCCCTTAAACCGCCGAAACCCTACGAAGGCCTGACAGTTTAAGGGGTTTTCACCCGTATTACTTCTTGCCCTTCTTGGCAACTTTCGTTGCTTTCTTGGCAACCTTCTTTTTCTTGCCGCCCTTGACCATCGCCGCAGAGGAAATATCCCCCTGCTTATCAATGAAATAAAGGAAGCCGGATTCCTTCTTGATGCCTACCTTGGTAACCTTCTTGGGCTTACCACCCTTCTTGTCACCGCGGGCCATCATCGCACAAGAGACGTCTCCGTCCTTATCGATGAAATAAAGAAAACCCTTTTCCTTCTTGACTCCGACCTTCGCCACTTTCTTAGCCATGTTGTCACCCCCTCTCGTTATGTTCCTATTTTAATCTGACTTGATAACTGCTTTAAAACCTGGATACCTGACAATACCGCAAGATAACTCGTTTTTGGATTATCCGGGCACGGCACATTCTCGGTAACTGCACGGATCGTTCCGCTCGCTCCGATACAGACAATTTCATGTGAATTCTTGCTACTTCCGGGCGAAGCAATGATACGTACCCGGACTTTGGCTCCACCCGAAGCTAGCGCCAGCGCCGCCGCTACGTTAATATTTTGGGGAAATTTTTTAACGGCCTCGTCTACACCACCATCAAAAAGAACAGTATCACCCTGGATCTTATCAAGGATGATCCCCTTCTTTTCAAGAAACATATTGCCTTTGAACCCCTCCGGAGGCTTAACGGTGGTGAGTGAAAGGGATTTAATACCGCCCAGGCTGGCGGCTTTGACCGCGTCAAGCCCCGCGATCGCGCCGGAAGGCAGGAACAGATCAGATCTATTACCCCGAACCGGGCTAAAAATAGTTTTATCAGTAAAAACCCTGCCCACGCTCATGGCGAGAACTTTCTTACCGGCTGACAATGCTTTCTTTATGATCATACCGGCATCAGCAGTGTTCACACACTCAACAACCACATCGGAGGCCGCAATTACTTCATCAATGGAATTCAATACCACACGACGGATCTCAAGACTCTGCGAAAGAGCGGCGGATTTTTTCAGATCTATATCGTAAAGAGCTGTAATAACAAACGCCTGTTTAAGTACATTGCTTACACTTAAAGCAATACGTCCCCCGATGACTCCACATCCCACGATCCCAAGTTTTAATTTTACAACAGATTTTTTCATTAACAAGAAAGCTCCAAAAACCCGAAACAATCCAGGATCGTTTTATAACAAGATGCTGCATAAGACGCATAAAAACAGGTCAAACCTTAAAAATAATATTATCAATCAACCGCGCGGACTTAAAACCAACCGAGAGCGCTACCAAAACATCTTCGTTTATCCGACGGACATCTTTAAGATCCTTAAGGCTTACGCAAGAAACATAATTGATACTAGCATTCGTTTCGTCGAGAATCAACTTTTTTATTAAAGAAATTATTTTAGCTGCGTCGGACTCACCAGCTGCCATTTTTTCCCGCGCCAACTTCAGCGCGCGATACAGTGCGGGAGCCTGCCGGCGTTCATCAGCAGAAAGATATTTATTCCTGGAACTTAAGGCCAAGCCATCCGGCTCACGCACTGTCGGGCATACAAAAATTTTAACCGGAAAGTTCAAGTCAGAAACCATCATCCTGAGCACCGCCACCTGCTGAGCGTCTTTCTGCCCCAGATACATGACACGCGGCTGCACAATATTCAACAACTTGGCCACAACCACCGCCACTCCGAGAAAATGACCAGGACGGGAAGCCCCGCATAAACCCTGTGAAACGCCTTCAACCTCAATCCCCGTTAAGGGATCACCTTCGGGATACATTTCATTTTCTCCAGGGAAAAAAAGCACTTTGACTCCGGCACTACGGGCTAACCTGGTATCACGCGCAATGTCCCGGGGATATTTTGAGAGATCTTCGGACGGTCCGAACTGGATCGGATTAACAAAAATACTGACAACACAACAATCATTGTCTTTAACAGCCCTGCGCATAAGCGACAGATGACCTTCATGCAAATAGCCCATTGTAGGAACAAATCCCACAGAACCATTTACCTTCGCAAGATATTGCCGTAATCCACGGATAGTACGGATCATTTTCATCGTCTATCACTATACATAGCACATTAAAAAAATCAACACGATAAGCAGTAGATTCTTCTTCAAAGCTCTCCGGATGTTTTGAACGCTCCCCTGCCTGTGTTTAAAATTTAAAATTAAAGCTCCAAGTAATATTTGACAAAGCTGCCAAATGAAATTAAGCTTGCACCGTCTTTGTTGAGCACCGACGCTCCGCAAATGGTACAGCGAAGTGCCTTCCATACCGGGCAAAGCCGCCTGAAGTTTCTAAAACAGAACATACATACCGGTCTTCAGGCAGTTTTTTTAGAAGCCTGGATAAACAATTTTCCCCGTTGACGGGAATGGAAGGATACTATGAACACACCGTTACCAGTAAACTCCGGTGATACCGCCTGGGTTCTGATTTCATCCGGTTTAGTCATGCTAATGACACCGGCTCTCGCTTTCTTTTACGGCGGAATGGTCAGCCGTAAAAACATCCTCGCGATTTTAATGAATTGCTTTGCCTGCCTGTCGATCGTCCTGCTGCTCTGGGTTATCTACGGTTACAGTCTGGCCTTCGCTCCGGGTAACAGCTTTATCGGAGGTCTTCAGTGGGCCGGACTTAAAGGCATCGGCTTCGCGCCCCACCCGGATTACGGCCCCACCATCCCTCATACCGCCTTTGTAATTTACCAGGCAATGTTTGCTGTTATCACACCAGCTGTTATCATTGGCTCTCTGGTAGAGCGCATCAAATTTTCCGCCTTTCTTATATTTATTATTTTCTGGCTTACGCTCGTTTATATCCCGATCTGTCATATGGTTTGGGGTTCCGGCGGATGGTTTCGATCAATGGGACTATTAGATTTTGCCGGTGGGACCGTAGTCGAGATCAACTGCGGCGTTGCCGGGCTGATAAGCGCACTCTTCCTTGGAAAACGGCTGGGCCTGACTCGCCCGACACTCCATAACATTCCGTTCGTTGTACTCGGCGGCGGATTACTCTGGTTTGGCTGGCTGGGCTTTAACGCCGGCTCGGCTCTGGCTGCCAACGGGATCGCCGCGAATGCTTTCCTTACCACTAATATCGCAGCTGCTGCCGCAGGTTTAAGCTGGGCTGCGATCGAATGGTTCTCAACGGGTAAACCCACCATGTTCGGCACCATATCCGGTGTTATTGCGGGTTTGGTTTCCATCACTCCGGCCTGCGGTTTTGTAGACCCTATGGCTGCGATGTTCATTGGATTTATTGCCGGAGGCATCAGTTATATTGCCGTAAGCATAGTGAAGCAGAAATTTGGCTATGATGATTCTCTGGACGCGTTTGGTGTTCACGGCATCGGCGGGTTCTGGGGTGTGATCGCTACCGGGATCTTTGCAACCACTGCCGTTAATCCTTCAGGAGCTGATGGCCTGTTATCAGGGAACACCGCCCAATTTAAAATACAGCTGCTGGCGGCCTCCGTGACCGTGGTCTATTGTGCATCGGTAACCGCGGTGATCTGTTTTGTGGTTGACAAAATCATCGGAATGCGTGTGCGGCCTGAAGATGAAATTATGGGTCTGGACCTGACCCAGCATCATGAACGCGCCTATACAATACTGGACTAAGTTTTACTTTGAAACGCACTACCAAAAGGAACTCTTATGAAACTCATCACAGCTATTATTCAGCCTCACCGGCTTGAAGAAGTTAAAAAAGAACTTTATAAAGCGGAAGTCAATCTTATTACCGTATCAGAAGCCCTCGGTCACGGGCGGCAATTGGGCGTGGCAGAATTCTATCGCGGCGTCAAAGAAACCGGAAACCTCTTGCGCAAGATCCGCATTGATGTGGCTGTCAATGAAGCTTTTGAAGAACGCACCGTCAATGCCATTATTAAAGGCGCCCGCACCGGTAAAATTGGCGACGGAAAGATCTTTGTGACCAACCTCTCCCGCTGCATCCGTATCCGCACCGGTGAAGAAGGGAAACAGGCAATAGGATAACTAAATTATTACCTGTGCTATAATGCGAATCTTAAAAAATCTGTCAAATAAGGACCTCTCGCATGAAGCCGAACAGTGATTATCATATGCACACACCCCTCTGCGGACATGCCTCAGGGGAACCGGTAGAATATGTACGCCAGGCGATTGCCGTGGGCCTGGTAGAAATCGGGTTTTCAGATCATGCACCGCTATTGTCCCACGTAGATCCGCGCATTTCGATGACTTACGCACAACTGCCGCTTTACCATCAAATGATTGAGAAAGTCCGAACTGATTTTTCGGACAAGATCAAAATCCATATCGGTATCGAAGCCGACTACATGCCAGACTATGAAAAAGAAACAAAAGATATGCTCGCTGCCTATCCTTACGACTATGTGATCGGTTCGGTCCACTTTATTGAAAAATGGGGCTTTGATGATCCGATCCAGTTAAAAGTCTGGGATATAAGGGACGTGAATGATGTATACCGGGAATACTTTAAATTACTGCGCCAAAGCGCGCAATCCGGCCTGTTTGATATTTTAGGGCATGTTGACCTGGTTAAGAAATTTGACTTTCACCCGACAATAGATATGACAGCCGAAATTGAGGAAAATGCCCGGGTATTCAAGCAACACGGTGTGGTTGTCGAAATAAACTCATCCGGCCTGCACAAGCCGGCCCGGGAGATCTACCCTTCGCAGGCGCATCTTAAAACCTATCGCCGCCACGGAGTCGATATCACCTTCGGTTCCGACGCGCACAAACCCAATCAAGTCGGCCGTGATTTTGACAAAGCTGCCCAGTGGGCCCGGTCAGCCGGTTACAACGAATATGTAATGTTTGCCAAACGCAAGATCACTCAACGCGTAAGTATTTAACCACTATGCCTTTCGGAATTTCTCCGCTATATACTGCTCAAGCAACGTAATGAATTCCTGTTTAATATTATCGCCGCGGAGGACTGTTTGCTTTTCGCCATTCACATATACAGGCGCCACGGGATCTTCAAAATTGCCCGGGAGACTGATGCCAATGTCCGCGTGACGGCTCTCGCCCGGACCATTAACAACACACCCCATTACCGCAATCTTCAGCTTTTCAACTCCGGGATAGATCTTCCGCCACTCGGGCATACGGGAGAAAATATGCGCTTGAATATCATAAGCCAGGGTATGAAAGTACACACTCTTGGTTCGTCCACAGCCCGGACAACTGGTGATACTTGGAATAAAATACCTGAACTCCAACGACTGTAATATTTCCTGGCAGACTTCCACTTCGCGAGCGCGGGGCGCCCCCGGTTCTGGTGTTAAGGAAACCCGGATAGTGTCACCGATCCCCTGCTCCAGCAATACTGCCAGCGCCGCGGCACTGGACGCAATGCCCTTAATACCACCACCGGCTTCTGTAAGACCGACGTGCAGCACATAATCGCATACCCTGGAAAGACGGCGATACACTTCAACAGTATCTCTCACAACAGATAACTTGGCACTAAGGACCAGTTTTTCTTTCGGTAAACCAAGCTCTAAAGCATACGCACAGCTATCCAGCGCACTCTGGGTCATGGCGTCATACATGATCTGCTTGAGACTTTTAGGTTCTTTGGAGGACTGATTGGCATCCATCAACGAAGCCAGCAGGGCTTTATCAATAGAACCCCAGTTCACGCCGATACGGACAGCTTTTTTATTTTTAACTGCAAAACGAATGATACTGGAAAAATTATCATCTTTAGATGAACTTCCGCCGACATTACCCGGATTGATACGGTATTTATCAAGCCTTGCCGCCAGTTGAGGATGACGGGTCAATATCTCATGGCCGTTAAAATGAAAATCTCCAACAACCGGCGTATTCACCCCCGCACTGCGTAAACGGCCGATAATCTCTATGGCTCCGATGGCGGCCGCATCATCATTAATCGTCCAGCGCACCAGCTCGGAGCCGGCTTCTATCAACAAAAGGGTTTGCGCCAGCGTCGCTTCAACATCGGCGGTAGGAGTATCGGTCATGGACTGAACGGCGATCGGATAGGCGCTCCCCAGTAAAACGCTGCCAACCTGAACTGCCGGTGTTTTACGTCGGATAATCTTTTTCATAAATATTTACTCCTGTATTTAACATGGTATAATCGTAATAAGTAAAAAGAAAACTTATTAAAGTCTAACCTAACATCAATAAGGCTTCAATGCAAATCTTACTTGCGAGAACCAAGGGTTTTTGTGCTGGCGTAGCCCGGGCGATCGATATTGTTGAACAAGCCCTGGACAAGTATGGATCACCCCTTTATGTGTACCATGAAATTGTGCACAACACGGCCGTAGTCAATAACCTGAAAACACGCGGTGTTATTTTTGTGGACACCATTGACACTGTTCCATCGGGAGCGCGCCTGGTTTTCAGCGCCCATGGGGTTTCTCCGGCAATCGTCAGCGAAACGATCGCAAAAAACCTCAAAACTATTGATGCCACCTGCCCCCTTGTCACCAAAGTCCATAACGAAGCCGTACGCTTCTCGGATGAAGGACTGAATGTGGTCCTGATCGGACACAAAGGACATGAAGAAGTTCTGGGTACAGCCGGCTATGTTGTTCCCGAGAGGCTCCATATTGTACAGAATGAAACGGATATAGAGAAACTTCAAATTCCACCCAATCAGAAAATAGCTTTTATCACCCAGACCACCCTTTCGGTTGACGAAACACGTGAGCTTATTCTTAAACTGCGTGCCCGCTTCCCGCGGCTTACCGGGCCGACAAAAGATGATATCTGTTACGCCACTCAGAACAGACAGGATGCGGTTAAAGAACTGGCACAGTTCAGCGATATAATCATTATCTGCGGCTCACCTAACAGTTCCAACTCAAACCGGTTAAGGGAAAAAGGAGAACAACTAGGCATACAGAGCATCATCGTGGATAATGCAGACAGCCTTGACCTTAACCTTCTGACTGATAAAATGAACGTCGGCATCAGTTCCGGCGCTTCAGTTCCAATGCATCTGGTTGATGAGATCGTTCAGAAGATCCAGACAGGTTTTCCGGACACATCCATAAAAACATTCGACAATCCGGAAAAAAACATCGTTTTTCCAAGGCCGGCAATATAAAATGGATCTTTCATTCCTTAACGACTTGAATATTCCTGTTTTTCCAGACGCCCTGCTCTCCACTTATACAACATTCAAGCTTGGCGGTCCATGTAAGGCCCTGATCAAATGTGTCAATGCCAAACAGGCGGTCACAACAGTTCTGGCTTTGCGTACCAGGCAAATTCCTTTCATTATCATTGGTTTCGGCTCGAATATTCTTGTCTCGGATGACGGGGTAGATACCGTGATCATTCGCTACTCCAGCGGTTCACCGCTGATCACACGTATGAAAAACACACTCGCTGTTGATGCCGCCACCCAATTTGATGCCCTGGCTCAATACGCTGTTAACGCCGGTCTCGACGGCATGACCTCGTTCAGCGGGATCCCGGGTACTGTCGGCGGAGCACTCGCCGGTAACGCCGGCGCTTACGGAAAACAGATATGCGACAACCTGGTCTCGGTTAATGTTCTTAACCCCGATAGTACGATAAGCACTCTTCAACGCAACAACATTAAATTTGAATACCGCGATTCCGATCTAAAACACAATGGTGCCATTATTCTTTCAGCCACCTTCGCGCTGAATCCCGGTGATGCTTCAATTATGCGCACTAAACGTACCGAAATTATTCATATCCGTGAAAGTAAACACGGACGCTGGCAGGAAACCTCCTGCGCCGGCTCATTCTTTAAAAACGTTGAACCCACCTCCAGTGCCGGCCCGCGCCAGTCCGCCGGGTGGTTCATCGAACAAAGCGGAGCACATACCCTGAACATCGGCGGTGCCCATTCCTACAGCAAACACGCCAACATCATCACCCGCAACGACGGCGCAACCTCCCGTGACGTTTACACCCTCACCCGTCAAATCGTTTCTAAAGTGAAAGAAAAATTCGACATTGAACTGGTGCGTGAAGTACGCCTGCTTGGTATGTTTGACGGCACGGGAAACGCAGAAAACTTTTGGTAACCCTGCCTTATTCGGTCGCTACTGATTTTTCCTGATCGAGTGCGCCTGTCATGGTGCGCCAGGCGAGAACCGCGCATTTCACACGGCTGGGATATTTCCATATCCCGGAGAAAACAGTAAGTTTACCCAGATGATGCGGGGTAGTTTCAGGATCAAGTTCTTTGGTAAGAAGTTGATGAAATTCATTGAACAGGGATCGAGCTTCATCTGCCGTCTTCCCCTTAAGAGCCGCAGTCATCATTGAAGCCGATGCTTTCGAAATAGCACAACCATCCCCAAGAAAAGCAACATCATCAATGACCCCCCGGGCACTCACCCGCAAATAAACATGCAGATGGTCGCCGCATAAAGGGTTGTAACCTTCCGCCTGATGGGTGCAGGGGTCAAGTTTAATAAAATTCTTGGGGCGTTTATTATGCTCCAAAATGACCTGCTGATACAATTCATCGTTATGCACGGTCATTTAAAAACCCCTATCACCTTATTCAATGCCTGAACAAAAATATCCAGTTCCTCTTTCGTATTATAAAAAGTCAGCGAAGCACGTGATGTAGCCGGAACACCAAAGCGTTTCATTAACGGCTGGGTACAGTGATGCCCGGTTCGGATGGCAACCCCTTCCCGGTCGATCAGCGTCCCCACATCATGCGCATGAACATTATCAAGCACAAACGAAAAGACGGGAGCTTTATTAGCCGCTGTCCCGATAAGTTTCAGGCCGTCAACCCTTTCAAGAAGATATGTGCCATACGTTACCAGTTCCTTTTTATAACTCATCATATCGCTCCACCCGAGAGAAGTCACATAATCAATGGCTGAACCAAGGCCTATGACCCCGGCAACGTTCGGGGTTCCGGCCTCAAATTTATGCGGCAGGATATTGTAAATCGTTTTTTCAAATGTTACACTCAGGATCATATCTCCCCCGCCCTGATACGGCGGCATGCTTTCAAGCAGCTTTTCTTTTCCGTACAGAACACCCACACCGGTGGGCCCAAAAAGTTTGTGTCCCGAGAAAACGCAGAAATCCACATCCCAGGCCTGCACATCAATAGGCTCATGAGAGATCCCCTGCGCCGCGTCCAGAATAAAAACAGCTCCGGCCGCGTGTGCTCCTTTGATCAATTCACGAACCGGATTAACAGTCCCCAGCGCATTGGAAACATGCACGATCGACACGATCTTTGTTCTGTTTGACAAAAGCTTGCGGTATTCCTCCAGAATTAGCTCCCCGCGGTCATTAACGGGAATGACCTTGATCACGCAGCCCGTGGCTTCCCGGATCATCTGCCAGGGAACAATATTGGCATGATGTTCCATAGTTGAAATAAGGATCTCATCACCGGCTTTAAGAAAATGACGCCCGTAACT
>Ga0172379_10008132_pt1 | contig 13336 bp, 13 predicted proteins | sample GrowelOW334metaG_FD_119756 | JGI IMG/M metagenome (GOLD analysis project Ga0172379, IMG submission 119756) | Groundwater microbial communities from an aquifer near a municipal landfill in Southern Ontario, Canada - Groundwater well OW334 metaG | ecosystem: Environmental > Aquatic > Deep... | reverse complement strand
GCCTCGTTGAAACCTTTGTTTCTGGCTGGCGTCATACCTTGTTTTTTCTCGTTAATAATTTTAACTTCGAATTTTTTGGCGATGGCGACAGTTTTATCTGTACTATTATTGTTTACAACAACAATCTCGTCTGCAGGCACAACTTGGTTTGTTACGCTGACAAGACATTTTTTAATATATTTCTCCTCGTTGTAAGCGGGGATTACCACAGAAACCTTCATACGTGTATTATATAATGAAAGTACTGCCATGATTAAAGTTGGGATTAACGGTTTTGGTCGAATAGGGAGGCTTGCGTTTCGCATCGGAATTTTAAAACACTCCGATGAACTTCAATTTGTAGCGATAAACACCTCAGGGAGTATGGACACGGCAGGTTGGGCTCATTTGACCAATTACGACACGATGTACAGGCAGTTCCAGTACAAAGTACAAAGCACTGAGTTACGAGATCCGAAGGAAGCGACAGATATGGACCCATTAATCGGAGAACTAACAATTCCTGAGAGAAACGTCAAAGTGCCTGTTTTGGCCCAGAAAGACCCTGCAAAAATTCCTTGGGGAAAATATGGAGTGGATGTTGTTATCGAGGCGACAGGAATGTTTACTAAAGAAGAGGATGCAAAAAAACACGCTATTGGTGGAGCTAAAAAAGTTGTAATTTCAGCTCCAGTCAAAGGCGGGAATATTCCTACATACATAATAGGTGTTAACGAGGGAGATAATTTGCCCCAGATACTTTCAAATTCATCTTGTACAACAAATAGCGTTGCCCCGGTCGCGGCAATTCTTAATTCAAAGTTTGGGATCGAAAAAGCTTTAATGACAACGATTCACAGTTATACCGATGATCAGAATCTGCAAGATGCTTCCCACAAAGACTTAAGACGCGCAAGGGCGGCGGCACAAAACATTATTCCAACCTCCACGGGGGCTGCTATTTCAACAACGGAAACGATACCGGAATTAAAAGGACTTTTTGATGGAATGAGTTTGAGAGTTCCAACAACAACTGGTTCTATTACAGACCTCACGGTTCTACTTAAGAGAAATACAACAGTGGAGGAGGTAAATGGGGCATTCAAGGAGGCAGTGGAAAATCCCTTGTATAAGGGCATAATTGCGGTAACTGAGGAACCTTTAGTTTCAAGCGACATCATTGGTAGAAGCGAGTCTGCAATAATTGATCTTTCTTTAACGCAGGTTGTTGCGGGAAATTTAATTAAGGTTTTTGCTTGGTACGACAATGAATGGGGGTATGCAAATAGGTTAGTCGAACAGGTGATACGAGTTGGGAGGACCTTGGGCAATCAAACTGCGCCGACAGATCCAATATCCTTATCTTTTAAACAATAAGTATTCATATGAAATTCTGTCATAAACATCATGGACGAAAAATCTAAATACGCCAATAACCATTACATCAAAAACATCGCTTTTTTTGGTGATGCAAATATTTCTGAAACAGACGAAACATATAAAGCTGCGTTTGATGTTGCAGAACTTTTGGCATCTAACGGCTATGTAATTGTGGATGGGGGAGGACCGGGAGTAATGAATGCGGCAACAACTGGTGCGGAAAAGGTCCATGGAAAAACAATCAGTGTTACATTTGACCCGGTAAACGCCCCAGGATATGAAGGGAAATACCTTGGAAATGTAACCGATACCGAAATTGTTACAACAAACTATATTGAGCGCATGTTTAAGTTAATGGAATACGGGGACCTTTTTTTGATGTTTAAAGGGGGAAGTGGGACGATTTCTGAATTTGGGACCGCATGGGTGCTCGCAAAACTTTATTATGGTCACCACAAACCGTTTATTCTCTATGGAGATTTTTGGATAGAAATAGTTGAGGTCTTTAGAAAAAATATGAATATTGATGCTAAAGAAATGTCTGTTTTTGAAATATGCAGAAATAAAGAAGAGGTCTTGCAGGTAATTCAAAAATTTGAACAAAAAATTGTCGGGCGTGACCACTCAAAGGATGGAGACGGGGATGTGTACGATAAGGCATTTACTAAATAGAGCTGATGGGTGTAAGAGCGTGAGATATGAACCACACAATCGATGAATTAAAAAATATATCGCTTCAGGTGCGGCGTGACGCCATCGAGATGATTTATAAAGCAGGAAGCGGACATCCCGGAGGATCACTTTCGTCTGTTGAAATTTTGGTGGCCGTATATTTTGAGATAATGGGAGAAAACGATCGGTTCTTTTTGTCAAATGGTCATATTTGCCCAGCCCTCTACTCAGTTATGGCAGAGAAAGGATTAATTGATAAAAAGCTACTGTCGACCTATACAGAGATAGGGTCGCAACTTCAAGGACATCCAGAAAAAAGTAAACTTAAGGGCATAGAAAACTCATCTGGACCTCTTGGACTGGGCCTTGCCCAGGCAGCGGGTTATGCGGCGATCAAAAAAAACTCTTTTGTCTATTGCGAAACAAGTGATGCAGAACACGATGAAGGAAACCATTGGGAAGCGGTAATGTTCGCAGCAAAGTATAAATTAAATAATTTAATCCAAATAGTCGATCGCAATAGAATTCAGATAGAAGGAACGGTAGAAGAAATTATGCCTTTGGGAAACCTAATCGGAAGGTATAAATCATTTAACTGGAACGTAGAGGAAATCGATGGACATAATTTTAGTGAAATTGTTGAAGCTATCGTGCGCGCTAAAAAGGAGAAGGAATATCCAACAGTAGTTATTGCAAATACTGTTTTTGGTAAAGATATTAGTTTTATGGAAGGTAACCCAGATTGGCACGCCAAGGCACCAAACAAAGAAGAATTTGAAAAGGCAATGGAGGAACTTAAATAATTTCAAATAAATACAAATGTCATCAATAAATACAAATGTCCAATTAAAAAGCATTCGGGACGGATTTGGAGAAGCGCTTACAGAACTTGGAAAAACAAATCCTGATGTAGTAGTTCTAACGGCTGATTTGGCTGAGTCAACCCGTGTCAAAGATTTTGCTGACAAATTCCCGGACAGGTTTTACCAAGTTGGAGTTGCTGAACAAGGGCTTGTAACAGTTGCGGCGGGAATGGCCCTTGCCGGAAAAATTCCATTCACAACCAGCTATGCGGTTTTTTCTCCGGGAAGAACTTGGGAGCAAATAAAAGTGACAGCCTCACTTAACGATGTTCCAGTAAAAATTGTTGGGGCTCATGCAGGGTTCGGGGCCTCCATGTACGGCGCGACTCACGAATCTCTTGAAGACATTGCTCTCATGCGGGTAATTCCAAATATGGTAGTTGTCTCTCCATGTGATTATGATGAAGCTAAGAAAGCGACAATTGCCATTGCAAATAACGGAAAGCCATCATATCTTCGCCTCGCACGCCAAGACTCGCCAGCTATAACTGGAGAAAACGATAAGTTTGAAATCGGAAAAGCAAAGGTACTTTATGAGGGTAAAGATCCGCAGGTTGCAATAATTGGGTGTGGGCCGATTCTATCTGAAGCTCTTGAGGCAGCTAAGGAGTTAAAAGAAATTGGAATTGAGACGATGGTGATTAATAATCACACAGTCAAACCCATTGATGATATTGCAATTACAAATGCGGCAAGAATTTGCGGAGCAATAGTAACAGTTGAGGAACATCAGGTGATGGGTGGATTGGGGTCAGCCATCGCTGAAGTTGTGGTACAAGGCCACAACGTTCCGATGGAATTTGTTGGTGTTAGGGATAGTTTTGGTGAATCGGCAAAAACACCCGATGAACTTTGGAAGAAGTTTGGCTTGAAAAAAGAAAATATCGTTGAAGCTGTTAAAAGGGTTTTGCTTCGAAAGAATAGTTAATCCAATAATTTAAAAGTAGATAAGATTTGGTCGAACTCAGAATTTTTTGTATATACTACCGTATAGTGAATTCCCTGGTGTTCAAATTCAAGAACTTTATTTATTCCCGTATAACTCATAAAACCGTGCCATTCACCGCTAAAGCCTTTACTTTCCATTTCAAAAGTAAAAGCTGGTTCACCTACAAACGTAATGCTTTTGACTTCACTGATCGCCCCCATAAGAACATTTTTATTTGCCTTGTTTGCTTCATAATCTGCCAGGACAATATCTTTAAGTAACATATTTTTATAAACAGTATCTTTTTTGTCTACAGCATCGATATGTATTGTGGGAAGATTGTTTATTGAATCGTTCGGGTCTTGGGAAATAATTATTTCGTTAGCCGTAGTTTCATCAACTTCTATTCCCGAACCAAGAGCAGTATAAGTGTCTGGATATTTAATTGAGAATTTTCCGGTAGAGTTATTCAGTGTTTTCCAATTTGCCGTAGGATCGGGCGTTGACGTCGTAATGGGAGTGGAAACAGTCAGAGGTTGTTGTTTTGGCCAATAGTTTTTATAGCCAAAGTACACTACTACAGACACGGCAACTACTATTAGAATTACGGTTAGAATAGAACCTTTTTGTTTCATTTAAAATTTAATAGGTAGCTCGAAAGTTTTTGAATTAGCAGGAATACCACTCGGATTATCGTTTGAAAGAATCAATGTTCCACTTCCTGTGGCCGCCTTAAAAGTTAAGGTTGCAGTAAAATCAACGGGTTTACCACTTTGCCAACTACCTGCTACCTTTTCTTTGGCCTGGCCCTGAACAATCAGTTTTTTACTTGAATCAACAAGTTTTATTGGGAAGACTCCTTCAAACATCCACCCAGCAGGAACTACCCCCGTAATTTTTAAAGGACTTGTAACTTTCATATCTGCTGATGGGGAGGATATAGTTGGTATTTCTGGATTAGGAGTTGCCTCCTGCGCCAAAGGCTTCGGCGAGCCAATGGGCGTCTGGTAATTTACCAGCATCTTTTTAAGTTGTTGGTTTTGGTAATAAAGAAAAACCACAATCCCGAGAGAAAAAATAATAAAAATTGCTATTGCCAAGATGGAAACCCAGTTGCCACCCTTTTCAACTTTGGGAATTTGAGGAGTTTCGGGGGTAATTGTATTTGGGGCTTGGGGATCCATATGGAAATATTGTACACTAATTGGATACTGCCATGGAGAAACCATACAAAAACTAATTGCACCTGGAAAAGGGATATTAGCTGCTGATGAATCCACACATACTATTGAAAAAAGATTTACTGCTTTGGGGCTTACCTCAACTCCGGAATTAAATAAAAAATATCGTGAGATGCTTTTTACTACCCCTGGCATAGAACAATATCTGGGTGGGGTGATTCTTTTTGAAGAATCTGTTAAGCAAAACTTAAATAATATCCTTGAGCAAAAAGGAATAACACCTGGCATAAAGGTGGATGGAGGACTTGAGGCCTTTAATGGTGGGGGAGAACAAATAACTAAAGGATTGGAAGGAATGGAGGCTCGGCTTAAAGAATATTCGTTACTAAGACTTAAATTTACCAAATGGAGGGCTGCAATAAAAATCTCCGATATTTTTCCAACAGATTCTTTCTTAGAAGAAAGCTTAGGCAGAATGGTTGAGTATGCAAAGTTGTCACAATCTTTCAACATGGTGCCAATAGTTGAACCTGAGATACTACTTGATGGAAACCATACAACAACTCGCTGTGCTGAGATTTCTGTCGTGGTTTGGCAAAAGTTGTTTGATAAATTAAAAAGTGCCGGCGTTAATCTTTCCAATTTGATTTTAAAAACCAACATGGTTCTTCCTGGAAAGGATAGTGGAGTTAGAGCAGAGCCTTTAGAAGTTTCCGAAGCTACACTTCGATCCTTGAAAAAATCAGTTCCGCCTGAGGTTTCTGGAATAGTTTTCCTTTCTGGAGGGCAGTCTCCGGATGAAGCCACAAACAACTTAAATGAAATTGAAAAAAGAAAGGGTGATGCCCCCTGGGAATTATCTTTTTCTTACTCTCGCGCTTTACAGGAAGAGGCAATGAAAGTTTGGGCAGGTAAAGACGAAAACATTTCCGAAGCACAAAAAGTTTTTTTGAGTAGGTTAGAAAAGGTAGGAAAAGCACGAAATGGGGAACTTTGATCTTCTCTCAATTGGGGATGCCACCATCGACACTTTCATGACTCCTCTTGAAAGTGAAACTCTTTGCACTATTGATAAAAAACAATGTCTGATTGCTTTTAAGTATGGTGATAAAATTCCTGTTAAAAATTTGGAGTTTTCAATTGGTGGGAATGCGGCCAATAATGCAGTGGGGGCTAGAAGATTGGGTGTAAATACATCAATAGTTTTAACTTTGGGGCAGGATAGCGTTGGCGAAATGATAGTTTCCAGATTAAAAAATGAGGGAGTCGATCCGACTTATGTAATTCAACAACCAGGCACGACATCGAACTACTCAACAATAATAAACTATTCCGGGGAAAGGACAATTTTTGTATATCACGCACCTCGGTCGTATGAATTTCCTATCCAGCTTCCAGCGGTTCCTTGGGTTTATTTAACAAGTATGGGTGAAAGCTATCAGCCATTTTATAATCACTTTATTGAGTGGCTAAAGAAAAATCCATCGGTTAAGCTTGCATTTAATCCAGGTAGTTGGCAATTAAGGGGCGGATACGAAGCGATAAAAGATGTCATGGCGATGACACATCTAATCTATGTGAATAGGGAAGAAGCTGCCAAATTAACCAGTTTTGGCGAATCTGACGGGCGTGAGCGCGATCTTCTCATCTCGTTAAATAAATTGGGACCAAAAATATGTGTGATTACGGATGGAAGTGGCGGATCTTTTGCTTATGATAGTATCAATGGAAAGTTTTTTAAGGCCGGAGTGCTCCCTGTTGATGCATATGAAAGAACTGGAGCAGGGGATGCTTTTGGGTCCGGTTGTTTATCGGCTCTCATCCATGGAGGGACCCTTGATGAAGCACTTCTTTGGGGGACCTGCAATTCCGCTTCGGTGATTGGCTATACAGGAAGTCAAAAAGGTCTTTTGAAAATTAATGAGATTGACGAATGGATGGTGCGGTGTAAAAGTAGTGGAGTGAAGGTGGAGACTATATGACAAAAATTTTTGTAACTAGAAAAATTCCGGGTGATTCTTTAGAGAAATTAAAGGTTGATGGAAATGAAGTGGTAGTTTCGGAGCTTGATAGGCCATTAACTCCGGAAGAGCTATTAGATAAATCAAAAGGGGTGGATGCTATCCTTTCTCTTCTTACAGATCGAATTGACGCGGACTTGATGGATGCCATTGGGCCCCAACTTAAAATAATAAGTAATTACGCTGTCGGTTTTGATAATATCGATGTTAAGGCGGCAAGCGATCGGGGGATAATCGTAACCAATACTCCAAGTGATGAAGTAAATGAAGCCGTTGCGGAACACACATGGGCTCTAATTCTGGCCTTAACAAGACGCGTTGTTGAATCGGATGAATTTGTTAGACATCAGGGCTATTTTGCGGAGACGGGTGGATACAAAGGTTGGGAACCAGGGATGTTTCTTGGGCCTTCAGTAAAAGGTAAAACACTAGGAATAATCGGCCTGGGTAGAATAGGTACAATGGTTGCCATACGTGCTAAGGGATATGAATTAACGGTTCTTTACAATAAACACGAGCCTGACGCCGCTGCTGAAGCAGACTTTGGTTTAAAGTTTGTTCCGATGGATGAACTTTTATCTAAGTCGGATTTTGTAACAATTCACGTACCTTTGACTGAAGAAACCCGCGGAATGATTAACAAAAGTGCTTTTGAAAAGATGAAGAAAGGGTCGTACCTGGTAAATACCGCAAGAGGACCAATTGTTGACGAGAGTGATCTAATTACCGCCTTAGAAAGTGGGAAATTAGCAGGAGCGGCATTGGACGTTTTTGAGAGTGAACCGAATGTAAGTCCAAAATTAATTTCTATGCCGAACGTTATTATGACTCCACACATTGCCTCTGCCACATTTGAAGCTAGACAGAAGATGGGGGAACAGGCAGTTGCTGCAATTCTTGATACCATGGGTGACGTCAAACCTCAAAACATGATAGATGAAAAAGTTTGGGCAGGCCGCCGTAAGTGACTTCTGCTAAAATAACCTATGGCCATTTTCGGAAGAAATAAAGAAGAGGAAATTGAGGATGTGGACGAATTCGAAGGTGATGAGATTCAAGGTAGCAAAAAATTTACGAAAAATTTTCGTGATTTGAACCCCAAAAATAAAAAGAAAAGAAAAGAGCCACCCAAACCTTGGGGTAAAAAAGAAAGATTGATAGTTTTGATCGTTCTGCTTGCTACAGTTATTATTTCGGCTATACTGACGGTTAGGGCTAAGGGTAAATCCGAATTTCATTTAAATTTACCAAAATTTGATTTAAAGTCTTTGAATTTACTCAAGGAAGAAACTATAATAATTCAGAAGAAATAACATGCAAAAACTTTCCTCACCCAATGACTTAATAAAAAAGGCGGTTACACTTTTTTTCAAGAAAGAAAATTTGATTTTTTTAGTTAAAATTTACATTCCAGCAGGAATGGTTGCTTTACTTGTTGTCGGCCAATCATACCTTCCGTCTTCAATTACTGACTCGAATTCTATTTGGTGGTTATCTACAGTAGTTTTATTACAAATATTAAGTGGGCTTGTTAGTATTTTTGTTGCGATATCAGGGATTATCGCGTTAGGAAAAGTTGTTAGCGGGGGAGAACTTTCGGTTAAAAAAACCTATGAGTTAGCTTGGAAACAATATTGGAAGTTTGCACTTTTTAGCATAGTTAGTGGTTTGATCTATGTATTTGGCTTTACCCTCTTGATTATCCCGGCAGTTATTTTTGGTGTTTGGTTTATTTTTAGCCGATTCTTATTCATCGAAAAGAAAATGGGTATTAAAGAATCTCTGTTAAAGAGTAAAGAAATGGTTAAAGGTATCTTTTGGAAAGTGCTTGGAAGGTGTGTTGTTTTTGGGGTTTTTGCAATTATAGTTCAGATGCTTCTTGGAATCATTCCTTTTGGGATAGGATCTGTCTTGGTTAGTCTCGTCGGAGCGGTTTATATACTTCCCATATATCTTCTTTACCTAGAAGTTAAAGGTTAATTCCTAGTGCTTACTCCATCTTCAAGAATATTGTTTACCGGAACCGAGTTAGGATTCACTATTTTTTGAATTTGATCAGGTGAACAATATTTGGTTGGCTTGGTTTCATCCAAAAACCATTCTTGTTTTGTTGGACAACTGTCACAAGGTAAGGTTCCCGTTATCGCGCAAATATTTACTTTGCTTACTCCGTCTGGCGATTTCCAATCAATTGATGGTTTATCGGTAAGTAGGGTTGTCAGGATTTTATTCCAAATGGGGGAGGCCCCGGTTACACCTGAAGCAATACGGCTCATGGGAGAATTGTCATTATTTCCAACCCACGTTACCACAAGATAATTTTGGTTATAACCTGCCGTCCAGTTATCCCGAAGGTCGTTACTTGTACCGGTTTTAACTGCTACTTCAGGGTGGTCTCGTATAACGAGAAAGGAATTGTATCCAAATTCTGGGGCACGGGCATTATTGTCCTTTAGAATGTCTGTAATAAGGAAGGCAACTCTTGAGTTTATTACTTGTGTGAGTGTGGGTTTACCTATTTCTAAAACCCTACCTTTATAATCTCGAACTGACAAAATGGTAAGAGTCTCGGGGCGTTTGCCATAATTTGCAAGTGTCGAATAGACTTTCGATAAATCAATTGCGGTTACTGCCCCTCCGCCAAGAGTTAATGAAAGGCCGTAATTACTTGGATTTGTCCAAGTAGATATTCCCATTTTTTGACCTTGTTCAATCATTTTGGCAACACCATATGAGGCCAATACTTTAACTGCGGGAATATTGCGGCTTTGGGCGAGCGCACTTCTAAGGGAAACCGGCCCAATAAATTTTCCATCATAATTAACAGGTGAATATGGGGTCGTGCCGGCAGTTACATATGTTATTTTTGAGTCGTCGATGATTGAAGCAGGGGTATATCCGTTTTCAAGAGCATAGGCATAATTGACGACCTTTATTGAAGAGCCTGGTTGCCTAATGCTTGTAGTGACATTAACATTCCCATCATGGACTGTATCGTAGTAATTTTTAGATCCTACCATTGCTAAAATTTCCCCAGTCTGGGGATTAACCACAAGTGCGGCTCCGTTACCAACTTTAAGTCCTTTTAGTCTTTCGACTTCGGTTTGAACTACCTGTTCAGCCATTTCTTGAATGGAAAGATCCAGGCTGGTAGTAACTTCAAGACCTCCTTTTTCAACCATGTCTTCACCGTACTTATCAACTAAGAGTTGTCTGACGTACATTACAAAATGCGGAGCTTTCATCTCGGTTTTATTTGTGGCGAATGTCATTTTTTGATTTATTGCACTTTGTTCTTGTTCAGTTGTAATAAACCGATTTACCTGCATTAAATGCAAAATTTCTCTCTGTCTTCCAATGGCTAGTTCCGGAGTGGGACCAAAAGGGGAGTAAGCAGTCGGGCTTTTGGGTAACCCGGCCAAAAGTGCCGCCTCTGCTAAATCAAGATTTCCCACCGCTTTACCGAAATATGATTCAGATGCGGATTCAATTCCATATGCAGTTCCTCCATAGCTAACCTCATTCAAATACATTTCCAAAATCTGGTCTTTGGTGTAATTAGCTTCAACTTCGACTGAAAGGATTAGCTCTCGAATTTTACGGATAATTGTTTTCTCTGGAGTAAGAAGGGTGTTTTTTACGAGTTGCTGTGTAATGGTTGAACCTCCCTGGATTGAACCGGTTTTTATATCTTGGACTGCCGCTCTGAAAATTCCTTTGATCGAAAAACCCGGATGAGAATAAAATTCAGCATCCTCTGCGGCAAGAGTTGCTAGTCTTACTTGTAAAGGAATTTGGGTTAAGGGAACAATACTTCTATTTTGATCTTTATAGATTTTATACAACAAATTTCCATTTCGATCATATATTTTGGTAGAAACTTGCGATCTTCGTATGCCAAGTTCCTTGGGGGAGGGGAGACCACGTAATATAAAAAAGTAAAAGGTAAAAGTTAAAAGAAGCACAAGTATGATTGGCAACAATAATTTTAATTTAGGTTTTATTTTGTGGCTACGAAGTGTTTTGGAATATTTTGCCAAACCTTTTTTTATTTTGGATACTATTTTTAGTTCAAAAAGAATTATTCGAAGTTTTTCGAGTTTGAATATAGGACTTACTTTTGGAAACCTAAATTTTGGAATGTTTATTTTCGGAAGTTTAAATTTTGGAATACGTAAACGTTTATAAACTATTTTTGATTTTTTTGTTTTTTCTTGGTTTTTTTGGGAATGTAAAAAAAAGACATTATTCCGATCGTTAAACGTGATAGAAGAAAATAAAATGGTTTGCCGATTAGGATCAGAATACGCTTAATCATTTCCCGGATTGTACCAACTAATTGGAAGGAAAGACAGGCTGACTAACGAAGAGGGTATCTAATCGTCGCCGAGGCGGAAGAAATTGGACAGGTTAGGCAATAAAGGGTCCCGTCAGGATCGGTATATGTTGGCTTATTTTCTGTATGAATTTGATCCGGTGGATCAGAAGGGGCGGCAACTTGTCCCGTGGCATTATTAATAAACAAATCTTGGTTGACAACATTTGAAGTTGTGGGGACGGTTCCTGACAAGAAATATTCAAATCTGGTTGGGCAGCCTGGGTTTGCTGGATCGGCGGATGGAGACCCTCCCGTATCGGAACAAATTGTGGCCCCAACCACACCATCCGGTTGTTTTGGCCACGCATGCCCTTTTTCGTTAGTGTCATAGGCACCTTTTTCTGCTTTATCAAGAACTGCTTTAATTATTTTATTCCAAATTGGGGAGGCTCCAGATACACCGGAAACTGCTCCACTCATTGGGGCATTGTCATTGTTTCCTACCCATGCCACAACCACTGCGTTTGCGGTATAACCAATGGTCCAGTTATCACGCCTGTCATTTGTTGTCCCTGTTTTTACAGAAACTTCGGGATGTCCGGTAACATTCAAAAAAGAACGATCGCCAAAGGCCGCAACTCTAGCGTTATTATCTAGAAGCATGTGGGAGATTAAAAAAGTAACTGTTGGTTCAAGGACCCTGTTTCCTGTAAGATTGTTCTTGGTTGGATCCATCTCTTCCAATACATTTCCTTTCCAATCTGTGACTTTAGTGATGGCGACTAAAGGTTGTTCGATACCTTGATTAGCAAAAACTCCGTAAGCAACTGCCATGTCATAAATTTTTACGGAAAGGCCTCCGAGAGTTGCCGAAAGACCGTAATCTTTGGGTTCGGTTAGGGTGGTGAGGCCCATTTCTTTGGCAAAGGCGATAAAGTTTTCAAGTCCGTTTAGTGCCAGTACTTTCACAGCCGGAATGTTGTATGAATTTCCAAGGGCAAATCTTGTTTCAACCAGTCCGTGGAAAGTTCCGTCATAGTTTACCGGACAATATTTTTCTTGGCCAAAAACACTGAAACAAATCGGGACGTCTGCGAGTGCTGTCGCTGGAGTTATCTTCTTATCTTTTAATGCCAGGGCATAATTAAGTGGTTTGATTGAACTTCCAGGTTGTCGATTGGCCAAAGTCACATTAACCTTTCCATCTTCATCAGTTGAAAAATAATCCTTTGACCCAACCATTGCTAAAATTTCTCCTGTTCCGGGCCTTGTTACGATAACAGATCCATTACCAACTTTTTGTTTTTTTAGTTTTCCTACCTCTGTGGCCACTGCCATTTGGGCAAAATTTTGGATATCAAGGTCAAGTGTTGTATTAACCCTTAGCCCTCCTTGTTCGACCACTTTGTCCCCGTACTTATTAGCAAGTTGTTCTTTTATCCAAAGAGCGAAGTGTGGGGCCTGTGGAGGTTTAATCGAGGAATATTTTAGAGGTTCTTTGAAAGCGTTATCAGAATCCTCCTGACTGATGTACTTATTGGCAACCATTTGCTTAAGAACTTCTTGTTGTCTACTTTTTGCAAGTTCCGGATGTGCTCCAAATGGGGAGTACGTGGAAGGCCTTTGGGGTAGACCTGCCAAGAGAGAGGATTCGGCAAGGCTTAGGTCTTTAACCTGTTTGCCAAAATATGTTTCGCTAGCCGCCTCAATGCCGTAAGCCGTTCCTCCATAAGGAATGGTATTTAGATACATCTCCAATATTTGGTCTTTTGTATATACACTTTCAATAATCGCAGTCAAAACGACTTCTTGAGCCTTTCTTCTTATTGTTCTCTCATTATTTAAAAGTGCATTTTTGACTAACTGTTGAGTTAGTGTGGACCCTCCTTCGGCACGTCCTTGTGTAACCACTTTGGATAAGCCTCTAATTATTCCTAGAACGTCGAATCCTCGGTGTGAATAGAAGTTTTTGTCCTCAATTGAAATTGTGGCAT
>Ga0172379_10008131_pt1 | contig 13336 bp, 14 predicted proteins | sample GrowelOW334metaG_FD_119756 | JGI IMG/M metagenome (GOLD analysis project Ga0172379, IMG submission 119756) | Groundwater microbial communities from an aquifer near a municipal landfill in Southern Ontario, Canada - Groundwater well OW334 metaG | ecosystem: Environmental > Aquatic > Deep... | reverse complement strand
AAGATTTTTGCCAGAGCATTAATTGTATTTTTTCTCTTTCTTCAATTGTTAGTTGTTTGTAGATCATACACTTCTATTATACTAATATATTAGAAGTGTTGCACTTACTTATTGAACTCAAGATATTGGGTCAAGTCTTGCCTGTCCTGGTATCTACCAGTCCGCCTTGATTTTATTTAGTTTTTAGGTAATGCTAAATTGGAAGTTAATTATAGTTCATTAAAATTATAAAATGGAGCGTGTGATGAAAAATTTTTTACATAACATCATTCAAATATTGCAAATGATGTCATTTAATCCGCTTGCTATAATCTTTTATATAATTACAGCGCTTGTAGTTATTATATTTAGGATTGATCTTGCTGTACGGAATTTTGGGGTTAGTATACCCTGGCTATTTCTTGTAAGTTGCTTGGTGGCGCTGGTAATTATATATTTTTCTGTAAAAAAGTTTTTTGCTGTGGCAGGAGATATCGAAGATGCTGGTTTTGGTGTAATGTTTAAGTGGGGTCTAGTTTTTAATCTGGCTTTGAGCTATGTCCTGTTGGCTATCTGGCAATTTATCTCACTGGTACACGTTTCTTTCTATTAAGCGTTCTTGTTATGAATTTTTACATAATCGCAATTTCCTTTAATTGCGGTTTTTTTATTTCCAAATTTTAGTTCTAACCACAGGCTTCTTCCGCCCACCTCATAGTCGAGACGGGCGACTCCGTGCGTTTAAAGCAAAAGCATATAAAAAGCCCCGTACATAAATATGAACGGGGCAGAACTCAAAGAAAGGCGTGCGTTTTTGCACAATTAAATGAAGGGCTGCTTCTAAGCCAACATACTTTCAAAAGTCCTTATCCTCTACCAGCTACCACTGGAGCCACCGCCACCGGAACTACCACCACCGAAACCTCCGAAACCAGAACCACCGCCAGAGCGACCACCGAAGCCACTTGACCCGCCAAAGGGATTGGTCCAATTGGATCGACTTTTACTGCCTTGGTGACGGGAGGAGCTGACGAAATCAACAATGGTGCCAGTGACACCTAAAATGCCAGCCCAAATGAGAACTTGACCGAGTGAGCCGATAATTAGACCGACTATAGCGCCGACTCCACCACCGATAACTCCGCCAGCCCAGTAGGATTTACTGCGACCCAGTAATCTGCTCAAGATGAAGAAGAAAAGATAGGCGATGAAGATGATGGCTTCAACGGCTACATGATTATTAAGAATCTTATCAAAAAATTGTTCCATTGGGTCGGCGGTTATTACAATTTCACCTTTGCTGACGGCAATGATTTTGTCCACCGCGCCATCAATACCTTGATAATAATCTCCAGCCCGAAAGGCCGGTTTCATGATGTCGTTGATTATCCAAGAGGCTTGAGCGTCGGTCAGAACAGCTTCGAGGCCATAACCAACTTCAATACGCATTTTCTTGTCGTTTTGAGCGATTAATAGCAAGACTCCGTTGTCTTGCTTCTTCTTGCCAATGCCCCAATCTTTGAACAGTTCAACAGCAAAATTTTCAATCGTATCACCTTGTAAATCCTTGATGGTGACAACGCTTATTTCGTGACTATTATCTCGCTCGAATTGTTGTAATTTATTCTCCAGAGTCTGTCGCTGTTCGGCGCTCATAACGCCGGCATAATCATTAACGAAACCACTAGGAGTTCCTGGTTTGTAATAAGCGCTAGCTGGGCTAATGACAAGGAAAAAAATCACTAAGGCTAAAGTGAGAACTTTATTGATCATATTAATTAGAAGTTGACCTGAGGGGCGAGCTCGGAGCCTGCGGTAGCTTCAAAATATTTTTTCTCAGAGAAATTCATGGAGCTGGCAACCCAACTGGCAGGTATGCGTTTAATTATCACGTTGAAGTCTCGGACGCTATCGTTGTAGCGTTTGCGTTCGACGCTGATGCGATTTTCAGTACCTTCTAATTGTGACATGAGAGTCTGAACTGTTTCGGCAGATTTTAATTGCGGATAATTTTCCATAATTACTAATAGTCGAGCCAGACTGCCTTCTAATTGACTGGCAGCTTCAGCCTTTTGATCGGTGGTGCCAGCGCCGGCGTAACGAGTGCGGGCTTCGGCTAATTCAGTAAAGATGGTTTGCTCTTGTTTCATTATACCTTTGACGGATTCCACCAAGTTAGGAATCAAGTCAAAGCGACGTTGGTATTGAGTGTCAACCTGCGCCCATTGACTGTCAACAGCTTCATTGGCTGTGATTAATTTATTGTAAGTACTCCAGACATAGCCAATGATTAAAATGGCTATGATAGCAATTCCGCCTACAATCGTCCATGATTTTTTCATAGTTTTTGATTATTAAATAATTACTAGACTATTTTATCATAAATTAACACTGAAAACAATAATTTGCTTGTTTTGACAGAGGGCTAAGAGCTTTAGTGTGTGAACAACTATCATTTTGACAATAATTTGACTAAATGTTCAAGATGTTGTTATCTATTAGATTAGTACATTAATAAATTTTTAAAAGGGTGGTATAATGACAATCATGTCTACTCATAAAACAATCATAGACTTGGACTTGTTAACTGACTTTCTGAAAGAAAATTTTTCTGACGGTATTTCAAGTTTGGAGCCAGTCGTCGGAGGTGAAGCTTCGCAAGCCTTTGGATTTAATGTCGGTAACAAGGTGTATATTATTCGGGTCAATAAACATTATAGTTTAGGATTTAAAAAGGATCAGTATGCTTATTTAAATTTTTCACGATATGACTTAGCGATACCCAAGATTTTGCAGATTGGCAAGATTGATAGCGAATATCGTTATTGTATCTCTGAGAGAGCTGAAGGGCTGACCTTAAACGCGATGACTGCTGAAGCCGTGGCTGAATTAAGCGAGCCGATATTTGATTCTTTGGATAAAATACACGCTATCGATATTAGTAATTATAGTGGTTATGGAAAATGGGACGCAGACGCTGTTGGAGTTGCTAGTAGCTGGAATGAATATCTATTGACGGTTAATAAATATATTGAAGCGACGAGTGATAAGCCGGGCTTGTTCGAAACTTCCTTTTTGGATGAGGGGCTATGGCGTCACTTGTATAGCCGTATGGTTAAGCTCCTTGAGTATTGTCCTAAGGAGAAGTTTCTGATTCATGGAGATTACGGTTTTGGCAATATACTAGTCAAAGACCGAGTAATTACTGGTATCATTGATTGGGAGTCATCAATGTATGGTGATTATCTGTTCGATATTGCTTGGCTGGGATTCTGGTCAAAACGTAGCGACTATGTTCAGCTGTATTTAAATCGTAGTGAACTGAAGGGTAATCAGATTGATAATTTTCAGGAACGAATTAAATGTTATCAATTGTATATCGGATTAGGCGCTCTTAGTTTTTATGCCTATTCAAATCAAGAGGAGAAGTATCAGAAGCTCAGTGACAAGATGATTAATTTTTTATAATATTAATTTAGATATTATTTATTAATCAATGAATCTATGAAACAAATGATTAATTGGAAATTATTCGCCATCTTACTAGTAGCTAGTGTGTTAACTGGCCTGATGGCTTTGCCTTATGCCTTGGCCTTAATTAATATGCCGGCTTTGGTGATGTCGCCACTGATTATTATCGGCACTATAATTCAGACGACGGTTATTTTTTCCATCGCAATTTTTGTGGGATTATTGTTAGCTAAAAGAGTTGGTTTGGGTTTACCTATGTTAGAGAGAGTCTTGAAGAGAGAAAATCAAGGCGCTTTTTTTAAAGCAATTTTAGGGCCGTCTATTGCTTGGGGAGTCTTAACTGGAGTGTTGATAATTTTAGTCAGTTTGCCTTTTGGTACTCTGTCTCTGGATTTTCTAAAAGCGGAGGTAACGGTAGCGACTTGGAAAGGTTTCTTGGCTTCGTTCTATGGTGGTATTGCCGAGGAGATTCTATTACGATTATTTTTAATGACATTGTTAGTGTGGCTGGGTTGGAAAATTAAGCAGACACCAAGTGGTCAAGCGACCACTGTGGGGATCTGGTTAGCGATTATTATTAGCTCAATTTTATTTGGTCTGGGACATTTGCCAGTTACTAGTGGTATCACGGCTATTACACCCGTAGTAGTACTGAGAGCGATAGTCTTGAATGGTATTGGTGGAATAATCTTTGGTTGGCTATATTGGAAGCGAGGCTTAGAGTCGGCTATGATTAGTCATTTTTCGGCTGATATCGTACTGCATGTCTTAGTGCCGATGTTGGGAGCGTGGTTGATGTAAATTAAAAAAAATAAAAAAGCAGTTTGATTAAACTGCTTTATTTTTATTGTTTGGAAATCGTCTAATCAGACAATATTACATAAGCTCTCAGATCTTTGGCATATTCGATTAAAAGGTTAGGATCAGTAACTTGTTTTAATTTAGTCGCGTTAATGGAAGTAGTTCTGCTAACTGGCGTTCTGAGGATTTCGTTAATAGTCTCAGTGATGTTAATCTGGTCAGGTGTAAATGAACCATCACAGGCATAAACTCTAGGCATAATATCTCCTTTAATTGATAATGAACTTTGGTTTATATTTAACAACTTATTTGAGAATTGTCAAGGAGAGTAAGGTTAAATGTTTTAAAAATAAAATAAGAGGCGTCTAGGTAGACACCTCTTTGTGAAATTTTCGCTCTGCTATTGTTGTATAGCTAAGTCTTGCTTATACCTTGGCTCGCCTTTAGCGAATTTTTTCGCTCCGGTTATTTTTAGACCATAATCAATGTATTTGATTTGATCTTCAGTAAGTCCAATGTTGATAAGATCGGATTCCGAAAATTTTAATAACTTTTTACGCGAGTGGATTTCCCGTTCGGTCAGCAACTTGATTAATTCCTTATTACTTAAGAAGTTTAGTGTTGCTAAGCCCTTAGGATCCTTGTCGATAGGATAAATCAACTCTTTGCCCTCGTGAGCTTTTGCTATCGCTTCTTTTTCAGCTTTTTCTTTAGCTCGTTTGGCTAAAGTTTTTGGACTGGGGTTTCTGCCGGGACCTCTTCCGCCTTGTTTTTTATTTAAGACTATAGTTACCTGATTCGAACTTGCCGTTCCTGGAGTTAAATCTTCGGAAACTTGATTAGACTTCTTGTCGTCCAATTTTTTCTTACTCAATTTTTTCTTTTTAGGTCTCCACTTGAACGTAGATGGGTCTTTTCTGTTGTAGAATTGATAACCATTAGCATTAAGAAATCTTTTGAGATCGCCTATTTCACCCGGTCCGAATCCATTTTCACGAAGATTTGTTTTTTCGACAAATACCGACAATTCAAACAAGCTGGTTAATTCGAATTTCTGAAGTTTCTTAATCAAATTCGGCTTTCCCATTTCGAATATTAAACCATCTTTGCTGACCGGTGGTATCCACTCTGATTTCTTTCTGGGTCTTTTTGGGACTGGCTTATTATCAGATACTTGCCCGGCTGGTTCATTGACGGCTGTGACGGATTCTACTTCAGCTGGTTTAGCAGATTCAACAATGACTGTTTCGGTCTGTTGCTCCTGCTCTGGCGCTGAAATCAATGGATCTGTTACCGGTGCTTCAGCTTTGGCCGGTTCGACCAAATCGCCCCAAAGTTCTGGATCTTTGGTAATGATACAGAATTGATTAACGAGCTTATTGATTTGCTCATCCAACATCAGTTTCATAATTTCAAGAATCTGTTTATCACTGAATGAATGTGATAAGCCTTCTTTTTGAATTATGTCTTTCTGTTTTATAACGGATTCAGCTATTAAAGCGGGGAGCTTGTTAATAGCAGTTTCTAGTTCTGACAAGTCTAAGGCTTTGCCAAAGAAGTGCTTAATAATTGAGTCCAATTGCTCGGCACTCATTAAATCTTTAAGGCTTTTATTCATTTTTCCTCCGAAAAATAATAGATAATAATAAAATTTTCAAATAACAATAAATCATAGTATTATAGCATACATATAATAATATGTCAATAGTAATATTTGGCTTATATTTAAAGGATTTACCGGGCACTATGAAGCCAGGGGCACTTGTATTATTAACCCACAACCAGTAGTAGTGCGCTATTTTACAAATAGTGGTATAATATAGACAGTTAGAGTTTTAGATAATTTAAAAGTAATTTTTTAAAATTATGTTCAAGCAAACAAAAATGCTCATGACTACTGTCATAGCAGTGTCAATGTTAATGCTGGCTAGCTCAGCTCAAGCATTTTCACTTCAGATTTCTCCCAAGATTTTGAATAATTGGACGACAGTGACCGGTCAAGTCTTGCCCCAAGTCCTCGGCGAAAAACTATATTCATTGGTTGATCCTGTGCCACCAATGGATCAACAACCAATGATAGATCAACAGCGACCACAGGAGTATCAGGGTCAGCCAATGAATCAGGGAAATCAACCGAGTTGCCCTTATTTTGATTTCTGCGCTGGTAAAGTTGTTAGAAAAGATTTCAATGGTGTGATGTGCGATGTTTGTGATTCTGGTGCTCAGCAAAATTATCAACAGAAGGGTCAGCCTTGTGATGGTCAGAATTGTCCCGGTCAACCAAATAATCAACAACAACGACCAGAGATGATGCAGGGTCCACAAGGCCCAAATAGTCAAGGTGGCGGTCAAGGACCTGATCAGGAAGGACGTCAACTGAAAGAGATGCAAAGAGGTGCCGGACAAATGATTAATAATTTGAATCGTTTGGAAAGAAATTTTGCATCAGCTGAGAAGAAGGGTATCACAGTCAGTCAAGATATTAAAAATAAACTAGCCAGCGTCAAAGAAATCTTAGCTAAAATAACCAGCGCTAGCGACGGTGCCAGTTTACAAGATATTGACTTGGGTGCGCTTAATCAGGATTTGGCTGACTTGGAGCAGACTTGGAATGAGCAAATGCAACAAGCTCAGCAGTTGCAAAACGTTAAGAGAGATATCAAAAATTTAACCAATGGTATCAAAATGTTTGAAAGCAGAATTAAATCTTTAGAAAAACAGAAGATTGTAGTGCCAGCCGAAGTCAAAGATACTATTGCCAAGATAAAAACTATTATTACCGCAGTAACAGCGGCCAAAACTTGGGCTGAAGTAGAAGCAGCCGGTTTTGAAGACACACAAGATTTAATGGAGAGCTTACGAGAGCACCAACAATTGATGGATATGTTATCTCGTTGGCCACAAACCTTAAAGCAACTAAATAATGAGTTAAAAAATTTAAATACCGCTCTCAAGCGTGATACAGCCACGGTCAAGAGATTGAGCGCTAAGGGTGTTGATTTATCAAGTGAACTGGCTGATTTTAAAAACGCTATTGCTAAATTAACCGCAGTGCGAGATGCGGCCGTAGTCAAAATTAAGGCTGGCACCGTGGATGATATTGATGCCGTATTTACCGATTTGCAAGACAATTTCTTTGATCAAATGGAGGAGATTTGGGCGTTGGACAAGACTATTAATATCATGGGTAACTTAACTCAGTTTCAAGCTCAATCCAAAAAGGAATTAGCTACCGCTCAAGCGACCATTACCAAACTAAAAAAACAACAGAAAGATACCTCTGGCATGGAAGAAATCCTAGCGCTAACCAAAACCAAGGTTGCGGAAATTCAAGCTTTGGCGAAAGCTAAACCTCTGGATACCGAGGCGGTTTTGAGTGGATTAGATGAGTTGAATAGCTTGCGCGGTGAATTCGCCGATGCTTACAGTGAGCTGACTGGCGAAGAAAACGATATGCCTTGGGAGGGGCCGGGACAATTTAAAGATATTCAAATGAATTTCAAGCCGGATAACTATATGCCGTCACCAGCGCAAACACAGCCAATGCCATAACAATTAACTCATATTTGCAAAGACAGCTCTCGATGTAAATCAGAACTGTCTTTATAAAAAAACGCCCTTGATCAAAAGATGAAGGGCGTTTGCTGTAGAATTTTATTTAGAGGAACGAATATCACGAAGAGATTGTAGATAAGTTCGCAATCGTTTGGAAAATAATAAGCAAAACTTCATTTCTAATTCAGTCGGACGGCCATCAATCAGTCGTCGAGCGATAATGAAAGCAATGCCTGTCTGACTCAGCCAAATCCTTGGTCGTAGTAGATCATCGGGACCGGCAGGGATCAGTTCATCAATAACAATGATTAAGAGTTGTAGATTACTGAAACTGAATTGATTAGTTTCAGGATATAAAGAGTCCAGCAGGAACTTGTGTAAAGCCTCTCCAACTAGCTTCATGGCAACCGAATCTGAGGGTCGTCCAGCCAGTAAATTATCTATGTCTATTGACGCTTCTGTACATAGAGTGACGGAACCCTGCGAAAAAAAATCATCAAGCTGTGTCATCTTATCTCCTAGGATATTTAGTAAAAGGAACATTATTGCTAGAAGTTTATATCTAATTTAGCAAAATATCAAGCTACTTAGCTAAAGCTTCAGAATTGCCTTTACAAAATTAATAAAAGCTGTCATAGTTTGCCGGTAGCTTTTAGATTGCGTTATATCCAGGGTTGATATACAGAATTTGGGGCTAATTATTAATAATACGATATCCCTCTATTAGCTACGCTTCATTCGGGATGTCGGGCTCACACGCCCTCCAAATTATGAAAACATTTACAGAATTGGGTCTGAACCCCCAAATTCAAAAAAGCCTAGCTGAGCTGGGCTACATCGATGCGACACCAATTCAGGAAGAAGCAATTCCCTTTGTTTTAGAAAGTGATCAGGACTTGATTGGTCTAGCACAGACCGGCACAGGTAAGACGGCCGCCTTCGGCTTGCCAATTTTACATAAACTAGAAAAAAACAGGCAAGTGCAAGCGATTATACTCTGTCCGACTCGTGAACTGTGCCTGCAGATTAGCAAAGAGATGTCCGGCTTCGCCAAATACTCTAATGTTGGTATCGCTACTGTCTATGGTGGGGCGCGTGTTGATTTACAAATTCAACAGCTCCGCGCTGGAGCTAACATCGTGGTCGGTACTCCAGGTCGTGTTCACGATTTGGTGGGGCGCAAAATTTTAAAATTAGAAACCATTAGGTTCGTAGTCCTTGATGAGGCTGATGAGATGTTAGACCTCGGCTTCAAAGAAGATTTAGATGATATCTTGAGTGAGACGCCTGATGACAAACAGACTTTGTTATTCTCAGCTACCATGTCTTCGACCATTCGTCAGATTGCCAAGAAGTATATGAACGAGCCTCAGGAGATCAGTGTCGGCAAGAAGAATATGGGCGCTGACAAAGTGGAGCATCAATACATCATGGTTAAACATGGTCAGAAGTATGAGGCCTTGCGTCGCATCGTCGATAGTGAACCGGATGTCTATGGTATTCTCTTTTGTCGTACTCGTATCGAAACACAGGAGATCGCTGATCGGCTGAAAGAGGATCATTATTCCACCGAGGCCCTACACGGTGAAGTGTCGCAGAATATCCGTACTCAAATTATGGAGCGTTTTCGTCAGCGCAAGATCCAACTCCTGGTAGCCACCGACGTGGCCGCTCGTGGCATCGATGTCAACGATTTGACCCATGTTATCAATTATAATTTACCAGACGTCAATGAGGTTTATCTGCATCGAAGTGGCCGTACTGGTCGAGCTCAGAAGAGTGGTATTTCCATCTCCATTTTAACTGCTCGGGAAGTACATAAGGTGCGTGAATTGGAACAGAAGACTGGTAAGAAATTTACTCTCAAGCCAGTACCAACTGGCAAAGAGATTTGCGAGAAGCAGTTATTCAGCTTGGTGGATAAGATGAAAAATGTGGTGGTCGATGAAACGGCCATTGCTTCCTATCTACCGGCCGTGGAACAACAATTGAAAGGTCTAACCAAGGCTCAACTCTTGGCTCGTTTCGTCTCAGCTGAATTCAACCATTTTCTAAATCTATATCAAGGCAATCGTGATTTGGAGCCAGTTACTTTCGGCGCTAACTCTAGAGATAGTCGTGACGGTCGCAATGATCGAGGCGGTGCTCGTGAACGTAAAGAACGTCAACCAGAAGAGAATTTCGTCAATGTCCGTTTGAATGTCGGTAAGGCTGATAATGTTGATATCAAGACCTTGTTCGGCTTGGTTAATGCTCAGAGAGAATTGAAAGGCGCGGAAATTGGCAAGGTTAAAATATTTGATAATTTCACCATCTTCGGTATCGATAAGCGTCGAGAAGCAGATGTGGCTAACAGTTTCAAGTCGGCTCGTTATCGCGGTAAGGGTTTGGAGGCCAGAGTGGTTCCTAATCATCAATCAGGAGGCGAGAGTCGTGGTCGTTTTGACGACAGGCGTGGACGTAGCGGTTCTGGTCGCGATGATCGTTCCCGACGCCGAACTCGCTAAAATTTATAAAAATACTAATAACGTCATTTCTCGAAAATGGCGTTATTTTTTTTGGTCGAGAGTTTGATTGATAATAGGCCTGTTTGGTGTTATAATTAGCTCCACTTAGTCAATTAATGCGGTTTGTTACTTTTTGACTTGGCTAGCGTATAAACTAGTATCAGATTCTTATGACTTTCGATATTGCTTCTATTATCAGAGATTGCCAATCCGGACGCTCCGACAGCTTCGGCCTGCTTTATGACGCTCATGTCAAGTCAATCTACAGTTTCATTTATCAGAGAACTTGGCATACCGAGACGGCGGAAGACTTAACCAGTCAAACTTTTTTCAAGGCATGGAAAAGCATCGGTCAATTCAATAGTGCTAAGGCTAATTTCAAAACTTGGCTCTATGCTATTGCCAGAAACACCGTCATTGATCATTACCGAGCCGTCCGGAATGAAACTGATTTGGATAGCGTCTTGGAACTAGCTGACCCGGGTGATCTGGACTTGGATTTGGATAATCAAGAGTTGCTAGTCAAAGTGCAGGGTTACCTCAGCAGTTTAGAGACCAAGCAGAGACAAATTATTTTGATGCGACTTTGGGACGGTCTGTCTTATCAAGAAATAGCCGATATTTTGGAAATTAAAGCGGAGAATTGCAAGATGATATTTTATCGAGCCATCACCAAACTGCGTGCCGACCTGGCTTTGATAGCTATTTATTTATTAGCACTAATCACCAATCTTTATGTCATTAACTAAGTCACAACTCCAACAACTGCTGACTGAGTTGTATCAGAGTGATCCTAATCTCAAGAAACAGGAGCGAGAATTGATATCTATTATTAACCAGATTTCCGCCTCGGCGCCAGTCATTAATATTAATCCTGCTTTTATCAAGAAATTAAAAAATGAGCTAATGTCTCAAGTGACCGTAGCAAAAGTGCCGGTCGTTAATTATAATATTATGAAGAAATTAATTTACAGTTTTTACGGCGCTGGAGCCATGGTCTTGGTGCTAGCGCTTGGTTTCGCCGTGATGAATGGCAAGCCAGCTCCAGTGGTGACCAAGGCACCAACACCAGCTCAACAAGTAGCAGTCATCCCCAAACTTAATCAGTTAGGGGAGATGGCTTTTGGATCGCTGAGTACTGTTAGTGCTGGACCAGCCATGATGGCGGAGCGCGGTGCGGTGGGTATGGGTGGAGGCGGTGGTGGCAGTGCTACTGCTATGACTTCTGCTGTGGCTCCGGTAGCCGATGCCAAGAGGATTATGCCACCATTTGAAATGAAAAATTATCGTTATGTTTACAAGGGCAAGGCTTTGGAATTGAAATCTGATAAATTGGCAGTCTTGAAGAGAGTTAGAGGCTTATCAACAGTGGAAGTGCCAGACTTGATTTCAGGCCTAGGCATGGATTTCATCAATGCTAATTCTTTCTCCGGCCAAAGCTTGCAGAATTTAACCCTGATTCAGAGAAGCGACTTCGGTTACATTACCAACATTAATTTAGATGAAGGGCTGGTGTCTATTTACCAGAATTGGGAAACCTGGCCAGCTGGCAAGTGTGGTAATGACAATGCTTGTTTTGAAGCTCAACGTGTCAGTATGTCTGATTTGTCGGCTGAAGCTGATTTGATTAAAACGGCCAATCAGTTTATTAGTGATCATAATATTAAAGTGTCCGATTATGGTGATCCGGAAATCAATAGCGACTGGAGACGTTACTATGATTTGACCACTGACAAGACGAATTATTATCTACCTGAGGCAGTGGAAGTAATTTATCCTCAATTGATTGATGGCAAATTCGTTTATGATGAGTGGAGTGGCGCCAAGGTTGGTTTAAGTATCTCGGTCCATGCCAAGTATAAGAAAGTGGTCAGTGTTAATAATCTAGCTTCACAGAATTTCGACAGCTCACTTTATGAAATGGAAACCGATGCCAAACAGATTCTGGCTTATGCCGAGCAGGCTAGTAACGGAGGTATTTACTATATGCAAGAGGACCAGGCTAACAAAGTAGAAACGGTTGAGGTGGAATTAGGCCAGCCCGAAGAATCTTTTATCAAGATTTATATTTATCGAGATGGTCGTAATAACGAACTCCTAGTGCCAGCGCTTCGATTCCCAATTATCAATGCTCCCCAAGATGTTAATTTCTACCGCAAGTCAGTGGTGGTCCCGCTAGCCAAAGAAATATTGGCTGAGCGATTAAATAGCGTTATTCCCAGTGGTGGTCCGAGCTTGATGATGAAGAATTAATATTTTATTTAAAACCTGCCAATGTGCAGGTTTTAAAATCCTTAGAATTAATAAATTTGGCGGAACTTGCCAAAATTAATTCTGTGCGATATAACTAAATTAGTGACATCATCGTTGTTTGAAAATTTGTAAAATAATCCGAAAGGTGAGGTATGAATGAGTATTTTGGAGAAAATGGTTTGATAGTGCAGACTCTTGATAAATTGTATCTGGGTCACGAAGACACTATTCACATATCCGAAGAATCATATCAAAAAATGCTAAAGTCCAAGGACGATAAGGAAGAATTAGTAAAAATGGTGAACGATATAATTGAGACTGATCTCAAATTGGTGCGCTGTGAGAGATTACAGCAACGAAGACTGAAACGTCGAGCCTAGTTTCGAAGTATTAATATAAATAAGGAGTCAGAAATGGAAGCAATTACAGCATTTTGGATTGTCGTTTTCTCGATTTATTATCTGTTTAAAATGATCTGTCATCATGCGGATAAGTCCAGAACTCCAAATGTGACAGCTGAAAACGACATGAGTAATTAAGAAAGATAGCAGTGAAATAATCACTCCCGACGCCTGGTCGGATTTATTGAAAATGATAACGCCCCAATGTACATCGGGGCGTTTTTTCGACGCCAAGCACTTATAAAATTGTTTTAGGCACACACTTTTGGCGGTTTTAATTATTTAATAATGCTTCGTTTGGTGTTCTGCCGTTTAGAGCACAGTGCTCTAAATTATTGTAATTAACATTCCATCGTTTAATAGCTCTTT
>Ga0172379_10008130_pt1 | contig 13340 bp, 10 predicted proteins | sample GrowelOW334metaG_FD_119756 | JGI IMG/M metagenome (GOLD analysis project Ga0172379, IMG submission 119756) | Groundwater microbial communities from an aquifer near a municipal landfill in Southern Ontario, Canada - Groundwater well OW334 metaG | ecosystem: Environmental > Aquatic > Deep... | reverse complement strand
TATATCAAAATGGAGGAATACCATGTTTCTTCGCAGGACGATGATCGTCTTTGTTTTTTGACACTTCAAGAGCATGAAGTAAAAGTTCACGTGTTTCAGAAGGTTCAATAACTGCATCAATATAACCTTTAGAAGCAGCTACATAAGGATTCGCAAATTTTTCAATATACTCCTGAACCTTTTGCTGACGCATTGCATCTTCATCTTCGGCTTCCATAATTTCTTTACGGAAAATAATATTAGCAGCACCTTCAGGTCCCATTACAGCAATTTCAGCACCGGGCCATGCAAACATAAAGTCAGCACCGAGGTGGCGTGAGTTCATAGCAATATATCCACCACCATAAGCTTTACGTAAAATCACCGTTATTTTTGGAACAGTTGCTTCAGAGTAAGAATATAACATCTTTGCACCATGACGAATTACTCCCGCATGCTCCTGATCTACTCCGGGCAAATAACCCGGCATATCTTCCAGTGTCACAATCGGAACATTAAAAGCATCACAATAACGAATAAAACGTGCTGCTTTATCTGAGGCATCACAATCGAGCACACCAGCCAGATACATGGGTTGATTGGCAACAAATCCAATGGTTTCTCCATTCAATCGTCCAAATCCGATAACAATATTTGCGGCCCAAAGCTCATGGATTTCCAGAAATTTAGAATCATCGGTCAGTGCATGAATTATATCACGAACATCATAGGGTTGTTTAGGGTCCGATGGAATAATATTTTCAATATTAATTTTGGAAACAGGTTCTTTTGGTTCAATTCTGGTAGCTTTTTGTTGATTACTATGTGGAATCAATGAAACTAATTCTTTAATTTGTTCAAAACATTCCAACTCGCTCAATGCATAGAAATGGGCGTTACCTGTAATTTCAGCATGAACCCGGGCACCTCCTAAATCTTCTTGTGAAATTTTTTCACCCAATACTGTTTCAATAACATTTGGTCCGGTAATAAACATTTTTGAAATATTTTCAACCACAAATACAAAATCGGTCAGTGCGGGTGAATAAACGGCACCTCCGGCACATGGACCTAAAATAACTGAAATTTGAGGGATAACACCTGAGGACATGGTATTACGATAGAAAATCTCACCATAACCTGCTAAAGCTCCGATACCTTCCTGAATACGTGCTCCACCCGAGTCATTTATACCTATACATGGCACTTTCATTTTAAGCGCATGATCCATAATTTTAGTAATTTTACGCGCATGTTTTAGTCCCAAAGAACCACCCATTACTGTGAAATCCTGGGCATAAATACAAATAGGTGCACCGTTCATGGTTCCGGTTCCGGTAATTACACCATCACCTGCCAATGCTTTGGTTTCCATACCGAAATTTCTTTCTTCGTGTTCAACGAAAAGATCATATTCGTGAAATGAATCGACATCCAACAAAGCAAGAACACGATCGCGAGCTGTCATTTTGCCCATGGCTACTTGTTTCTCGATAGCTTTATCGCCACCACCTTTTTCAACAATTGCCTTTTTCTGTCTTAATGCTATAATGTTTTTCTTTAAAGACATAAAACTTGTTTTAAATTAAACTTAAAAATAATTAGGGGTAATATTACATTCAAATACTGCACAAAAGTAACACTTTAGTTGTTAAAGTGTGCAATATTGATAATTGTTACAATCTTTGAAAAGATAATTATTTGGCAATCAAGTTTTTCAAAATTTTGTTTCTAGCGGCATTAAAACCTTTTGAATAATCGTCGGGAGAAATTGATTCGAGGTAGGTACGAAATTCATTTATCAAATCAGGTTCTTTCAAACAAATCTTATATAATAACTTCATTGACAGAGCCTGAACAGCAATTGGGGAGCGAGGTGAAATCATCCATTCGAAACAAGAATTAAGGAAATCGACTGGAATTGAATCTGGTAAATCCAGATTATAAAGAACTGATAAACAGCCTCGTTTTAATCCTCCATGAGGTGTAGAAATTGCTAATCCTGCAAGTTCCATAAACTGCTTTTCTGTGAACCACACCGGAAATTTTTCGCTAATTTTTTGGCAGGCCCAGGCAGCTCTCCAGGCTACTTTTTCCTCTGTATCAAATATTAAAGTATAAATAATTTCAAAATCGTCAGGATTTGAGAAAATTTCGTCTACCAATTGATCAACAAAATGCAGGGAAAGCGGGCGGAAAAGGTGTTCTCTGTAATCCATAACAGTTGATTTCAGAAGGGTTTATTTATTAATTTATTACCTTTATTGAAATATAATATCTACAAGTACCTCCGCTCCTACTTGTTTATTCAATGATTTTTTTATTTCCTCTCTTGAAAGAAACAAATCGTGCCGAAGTACGGAAGATGTCAGGGTGACATACAGCACCTTATTTTTAATTTTTAAATCGGAAGTATACTGAAGAATATTTTTCCCAAGTACCAAAGGCCATGCATCAATCAATCTTTTTTCGTTTAACGGTGCTTCCAGATGTTGTTCTTTCAGCACCTGACGAATCACTTCACTCAATAATTCAGTATTTTTTTTCCGCATAATCTTCAGGTTAACGCAATTTTAGAACAGCACCATATTTTGCAGCTTCATCAAAGGGCATGTTATTTAATTTATAAAGTTGAACAACTTTCATTCCGTAATCCTGTGCTATACTATGCATTGATTCTCCGGCAAATACCTTGTGAGTCGGACAATCAACCGGAGCTTTATTCTTTTTGGACGAAATAAAAACCCGGTCTCCGGCTTCCAGTTCAGCCAAAGCATCAACATCATTGAACTTTCGGAGTCTTTTTTCACTTAAATTAAATTCATCGGCGATGATACCATATGTATCAGCCGGTGAGGCTGTTACAAAACGAACTCCATTTACTTTTTTTACAACATGATTTGCAGAAGCCTGAATCGAACCTATTGAGCTTTGGTTATTCCTTTGTTCAACATTGTCTGTAGAATTCTTTTCAGTTTCAGCAACCCATTGTTTTTCATTCTCTTTCAAATCGAATTGATGCAAATTATACGTTTCGATAATTGAAATTAGTTTAAAACCGTACGCCGGATCGGTAGCATAACCAGCTTTTTTCAAGCCAAAAGCCCAACCTTCATAATCTGTGGGTTTCAGGTCGAACAAAAAACCATAACGTTTTCTGTTTTTCAAAAACAATGAATGATCTTCATAGGACTGAAGTACTTTATCATATTTTCGGAAACATTCTCCTTTTTCATCATCATCGTAATAAACTTTGTCACCGGTCCAATCAGTGCATTTAATTCCAAAGTGATTATTCGACATTTTAGTAAGAGAACTTTGCCCTGCTTTTGATTCCAATAACCCCTGAGCCAGAGTGATACTTGCAGGAATTCCATATTCCTTCTGTTGCTTTTGGGCTAACTTGTAGTAATTATCTACATACAAAAGGTAAGTCTGACTAAGATTTTGCGATATTGTTAATGAAGTAACAAACAAGGTACTTAACAAAAGAATTGATTTTATTTTAATTGTCATTCCAAAAAATTTATTGAATTATTTTGCTACAAAATTAAAACTATTTACTTAAACTGAGCGATTAGAAGTGATTTTTTTATATTTTTGCGACGAATCGATGGAACAGGAAGGTTGCTAATCTGTATTTACAGCAAATCCGGTATTACAGTGTTTCAATATCATCTACAAAATAACTTATTAATATTCAGACAACTTATATATTTTGAAAAATAAAAATTATGCAACAAAAGACTATTGAAACAAAAGTAACCATATACCGTTTTGACGAACTTGATCTTGAATTCCAACAATTAATTAACAAAGCCAAGGACCAAATTCAAAAAGCTTATGCGCCCTATTCAGGCTTTCATGTTGGTGCAGCTGTCCAACTTGAAAATGGTGAAATTTTCACCGGAAGCAATCAGGAAAATTCGGCTTACCCTTCAGGACTTTGTGCAGAGAGAGTAGCCATGTTTTATGCAAATTCGCAATGCCCCGACATTGCTGTAAAATCAATTGCTATAGCTGCTCATACAAATGGAAACTTTTTGAAAGAGCCAATAACTCCCTGTGGATCATGCCGTCAAGTTTTATTAGAAACTGAAATGCGTTTTGAAAAAAACATACGGATTTTGCTTTATGGTACAGAAAACATATACATGATTGAAAATGTAAGGCAATTGTTGCCATTGTGTTTTGAAAAGAACTCCCTTCAATAATTATTTTATCAACAAATCTGAATTATTTTTATTTTTTAGTTGATTTTGTTAAATAATATGTGTACATTGCGAACGCAAAAGAGAATGAATAATATTATTCAAAATCGTTGCATTATCAAGCTGTAATCAATTTTTTGTTATGAAAAAAGTAAAATTCAACATTGAATATCAACTCAAATCAGCTTCGTTAAATGTTTTATGGAACTCAATCGGAACTCCTTTAGGACTTGCTGAATGGTTTTCGGATGGTGTTACGGTGGACGATAACGAATTCACTTTTTCATGGGATACAAATATGCAGACTGCATATCTGATACAATTAAAACCCAATTCCAGCATTCGTTTTCAATGGGAAGAAGACAAAAATACAGATTATTATTTTGAACTTGAGATAGATATGCAAGAAATTACCGGCGATTTAACTTTGGTAATTACTGATTTTGCTGAACCGAAAGAGACTGAAGATTTAATTTTATTATGGAACAAACAAATAGAAGAGTTACGAAGAAAAACCGGTATCTAACAACTTTTTATTCAATATCTGACAATTATAAGATTGATAACGCAGAAAATTGCAACTTATAAGGCCTACGAGTATAAAATCCTTTTCATTTCAAATCAGCTTAATCCATCCGCTCATTCAAAGTGGATGGATTTTTTATTGATTTTTAGTTGAAAGTGTTTTAAAACTAAATCCGGGAAGCGAAACGATATCTGAATCATTTTCATTTAGACAGACACAGTTTAGATATTTTAATGATTCTGCAAAGCACATTTATAATTATACATTATATTAATACTTGATTATTGAACTTTTTGCAGTAATTTTGTTGTTCCAAAAAAAACAGGCATGTTTAGAATTAAAAAAATTGATTCGTACGTATTTAAGCAATTTTTTACGCTCTTTTTGATGACTTTTCTCATCTGCATCTTCATTTTGTTGATGCAGTTTTTGTGGAAACATGTTGCCGAATTAGTTGGAAAAGGAATTGGTTGGTCTGTTATGGCAGAGTTTTTTTCGTATGCCATTTTTTCACTGGTACCCATGGCTCTCCCTTTAGCCATTCTTCTGGCTTCCTTAATGACATTTGGAAATCTGGGTGAAAATTTTGAACTTACCGCCATGAAAGCCGCGGGTATTTCATTGTTCAGAATCATGCGACCACTTATAATCCTGATTTCAATGTTTTGCGTGGGAGCTTTTTATTTTTCCAATTATGTTCTTCCCATAGCTCAAACCAAACTGTGGACACTTATTTTTTCCCTTCGCCAAAAATCTCCCGAATTTGATATTCCGGTAGGTGAATTTTATTCCGGTATCAGCAATTACAATATCTATGTGCGTGGTAAAGAAGGAAATCTATTAAAGAATATGATGATTTATGATTTTTCAAAAGGATTTGAAAATGCAAATGTTATGGTAGCAGATTCCGGACGGGTACAGTTTACAGCAGATAACAAATATCTTCTTCTTTCGCTTTACGATGGTGAAAGTTTTGAAAATCTGCAAAAACAACGTATCAGCAATTCTGCTTCAAGCATTCCATATAAGCGTGAAACTTTTAAACAAAAGGATTTGTTGCTCGATTTCAATACAGAATTTAACCGGTACGATGAATCATTACTTAAAGACCAACACGTTGCCAAGAATATTAAAGAACTCACTCAATCCATAGATTCAGTGAGTAAAATAGCAATATTTAGAAGTAATGAACAAGCCAAAGAAATTGTAAACAATCATTATTTGGGGCGCGAAGAATTTAAGGGGAAACAATTGTTCGATAGTGCATATGCAAAAAAGAAAATTCTTAATGCGGATTCATTGTTCCTGTCTTTTAATCAGACTTCCATGTTAAGGGTAAGTTCAAAAGCATTAGATCAGGCAAAAACAATAAAAGATCAGATTCAATATAATAAAATGATGTTGGAGGAACCGGAGAAATATGTTCGTCGGCATCAAATTGAATGGCACCGCAAGTTCACTCTGTCGTTTGCCTGTTTGATATTTTTCTTTATCGGTGCGCCTTTGGGTGCTATCATTCGTAAAGGAGGTCTTGGAACACCTGTTGTCATTTCAGTTATCCTGTTTATTATTTATTATATTATCGACAATACCGGATATAAAATGGCACGTGAAGGTTTATGGCAATCCTATCAGGGTATGTGGCTCAGTTCAGCCGTTTTACTCCCAATAGGAATTTTCCTTACATACGTGGCCGTAGTAGATGCCAGCTTGTTTAATACACAGGAATACATTAAAATATGGAATATTATTAAGCGAAAATTTGGTTGGGGAAGTAACCAGACAACGGATGACGTTGAGAAATTGGATTGACCTAAAATTAAATTGTTCAGAACATTAATTATTATTGATTTTTTCGGATCATTTTCAACGTAAAATCAATTCTGATAAGACATAAATTAAGAAATTATTAAAATGAAATCAATAGTAAATACGATAGAAGAAGCTCTATCAGACATTCAAGCTGGAAAATTTATCATAGTAGTTGATGACGAAGACCGTGAAAATGAAGGAGATTTTATTTGTGCTGCAGAAAAAATCACTCCCGAGATGATTAACTTTATGATAACACATGGTCGTGGTGTTGTTTGCGCACCATTAACAGAAGAGCGTTGTGATGAACTGGATCTTGAAATGCAGGTTAACAAAAATACTTCTATCCATTCTACGCCTTTTACTGTAAGTGTTGATAAACTGGAAGGTTGTACTACCGGAGTTTCAGCAGCCGATCGTGCAGCTACTTTTAATGCTTTGGCCAATCCAACTTCAAAACCCGATACATTTGGTCGTCCGGGACATGTATTTCCATTGCGGGCCCGTTCGAAAGGCGTTTTGCGTCGGGCCGGTCATACAGAGGCAGCAGTTGATTTAGCACGTTTAGCCGGCCTGTACCCTGCCGGAGCGCTGATTGAAATTATGAACGAAGATGGTACCATGGCCAGATTGCCCGAATTAATAAAAATTGCGAAAAGGTTTGATTTGAAAATCATTACGATAAAAGATCTGATTGCCTATCGACTTAAATCCGAGTCTCTTGTTGAAATGGGTGAAAAAGTAAATATGCCAACTGCATACGGTCACTTTAAGCTTATACCTTTCAGACAAACATCGAATGGATTCGAACATGTGGCACTTATTAAAGGTGAATGGGAAAAAAATGAACCGATATTAGTCAGAGTTCACTCATCGTGCATGACAGGCGACATTTTTGGTTCGATGCGCTGCGAGTGTGGTGAACAACTACATAAAGCAATGGAGCTTATTGAAAAAGAAGGGAAAGGCGTGGTAGTTTATATGAATCAGGAAGGTCGTGGAATTGGTCTTATGAACAAGATAAAAGCCTATAAATTGCAGGAAGAAGGTATGGACACAGTGGACGCTAATCTTCACCTGGGATTTGATGCTGATGAACGTGATTACGGGGTTGGAGCACAAATATTACGTGAAATTGGTGTCAGCAAAATACGGCTTATGACAAATAATCCTGTTAAACGAATCGGACTGGAAGCCTACGGACTCACTATTGTTGAAAATGTTCCCATTGAAATAAGCACAAACCCCTACAATGCATTTTATATGCAAACAAAAAAATTAAAAATGGGACACGAGCTTAAATATGTAAAAGGAAAAAACGAGTGAACTAATGAATAATTAACAGTTTATAGGTTATAAAACATATCAGACAAATTATGAAAACCGCATTTATTACCGGAGCTACATCGGGTTTTGGGCGAGCAATTTCGGTTCGGTTAGCGAAGTTAGGTTATCAATTAATCATTACCGGTCGTAGAACTCAACGTTTGGAAGAATTTTCGAAACAATTAAAATCAGATTACCCATCGGTGGAAGTGGTATCTCTTTGTTTCGATGTCCGTGATAATGATGCTTGTACAGAAGCAATTCAATCGTTACCTGAAACATTTCAGACTATTGATTTACTGGTTAATAATGCAGGATTAGCTGCCGGAGCGTCACCTTTCGACGAAAGTGATTTGAAGGATTTCGATCAAATGATTGACACAAACGTAAAGGGACTTTTATATATTACCAAGTTAATTGTTCCGGGCATGATAAAACAACAATCGGGTCACATCATCAATATCTCATCCATTGCAGGTATCGAGGTTTACCCCAATGGCAGCGTATACTGTGCCTCGAAGCATGCAGTAAATGCCATTACAAAAGGCTTACGGCTCGATTTGGTAAAACATGGCATTAAAGTAAGTTCTGTTTCACCCGGAATGGCTGAAACAGAATTTTCACTTGTCCGGTACCACGGGGATGCTGATAAAGCAAAAGCAGTTTATACCGGACTTATACCTTTGAATGCCGAGGACATTGCCGATACCGTCGAATTTATTGTAACCCGACCTGCACATGTTAGCATAAACGATATACAAATAAATCCTGCTCAACAGGCAAATACATATATTTCATTTAGAAAATAATGGTACAGTGAGAATAAAGTGTTGTAATTCTGATATTTATGTATGTATTTCTAATTAAGAAATCAGAATGACAAAGATTTATCAGTGCTAAATATCAATTATTTAAAAAAAATAACCTATTTTTGTAACAGCTATTTTTTAGCTACTGTAATTCAACTGTTTTGTAGAAATATAAAGCACTATTATTAAAATAACATTGAAAATGAGCCCACTTGATTTAAACAAGGATTCTGAAATCGTACCACACGAAGAAACTGAAATTACAGAAGATGCTAAAGTTGAAAAAACTGCTAAGGCAAAAAAAGTTACGAAAGAAGTCAAGAAGATTGATGAAGTAATAGTTACTGATGAAGCGACAGCGAACGAAGAAGTTGCTGAATCTGAAGAATTGACAATTACGAATGAAGTTAATGTGACTGATGACGTAAAAATTACCGACGAAGCAACTACCAATGAGGAAGTTGCAGAAACCGATACTATAAAAATTGCCAAAGAAGTAAAGGATACTGAAAAAGTCAAAGAAACTGTCTTGGAAGTAATTCCTGAAGTAAGTTTAGAACTTGATGTTAACGATCAACCAAAAGAAGTTGCTTTGAATATACCCGATTATACCTCGAGCACGAAACAGGAATTAATCGATGCCTTAAAGTTGCTCATCAACAAAGAAGTGGATGAGGCGAAAGATGAAGTGGAACACATTAAACAACTTTTTTACAAAAAGATTAAGTCAGAAGTTGAAGATCAAAAAAAACAATTTGTAGAAGCTGAAGGGAATGAAGAAGATTTTATTGCTTCGAAAGATGAATTGGAGGATATTTTTAAATCTCTTTTAAATACATTCAGGGCAAAAAAAGCCTCAGCAATGGCTCAAAAGGAAAGTGAAAAGGAAAATAATTTACTCCAAAAGCAACATCTTTTGGAACAAATGAAAGTGTTGGTTGCAAGCAATGACGATGTTTCTACACATATTAATGAATTTCGGGCACTACAACAAAAATGGAAATCGATCGGACAAGTTCCGCAAACGGCTTCCACTGAACTGTGGAAACAATACAATTTATATCAGGAATCGTTTTGGGATTTAATAAAGATAAACAATGAACTACGTGAATACGATTTCAAGAAAAATCTGGAGTCTAAAAATTTGCTCTGCGATGCTGCTGAAAAATTAGCAGAAGAACCGGATATAATTTTAGCATTCCAAAAACTTCAGAAATTACACGAAGAATGGCATGAACTAGGACCTGTTGCCCGCGAAATAAGGGAAGAAGTCTGGACACGCTTCAAAGAAGCATCAACAGCAATTAACAAAAAACACCAGACCTATTTTGAAACCATCAGGAAGATGGAAGAAAAAAATCTGGAGTTAAAGATTGCATTATGCGAAAAAATAGAGGCATTTGAATATAGTAATCTTAACAACTACCATGGTTGGGATGACGCGACCAAGACAGTTATTGCATGGCAGGAAGAATGGAGATCTATTGGCTTTGCGCCCCGTAAGACAAATCCTAAAATATTTGACCGTTACCGTAAAGCCTGCGATGCCTTTTTTGCAGCTAAAGGGGAATTTTACAAGGAATCAAAAAATTTACTTACTCAGAATGCCGACAAAAAAAGAGCCCTGTGTGAACAGGCAGAACTTTTAAAGGAGAGTAAAGAATGGAAGGAAACGAGTGAAAAACTTATCCTTCTACAAAAAGAATGGAAAACAATCGGACTTGTTCCCAAAAAATTATCGGACGAATTATGGAATCAATTTATCGCTGCATGCGATTATTTCTTTGAACAAAAGAACAAAAGTACTTCCGGTCAACGGACCCTTGAAACTGAAAATCTGAACAAGAAAAAAGAATTAATTGAAAAAATTAATAAATTGGATAAAACAGGGAACTCCAATGAATCACAGACTGCTTTGCGATCATTAATGAGTGAATGGAACGAAATTGGACATGTACCTTTCAAGGAAAAAGACAAAATTTATAAAGAATACCGTGAAGCGGTGGATAAACAATTTGAAGAACTGAACATTGATGCCTCAAACAGACGCCTGAATTCATTCAAAAGCAATCTGAAAGACATGAATAACAAAGGTGAAAACAAATTGAACCGGGAACGTGAAAAATTAATGCGAGCCTTCGAGCACCTTAAATCGGAAATAGGCACCTACGAAAACAATATTGGATTTTTTACATCTTCTTCCAAAAAAGGAGGCGGATTAATAAAAGAAATGGAACGAAAAATTGAATCATTGAAAGAAGAAAGCAATTTGATAGAACAAAAAATTAATTTAATCGACCAGAATATGTAAATTGAAAATAAAAGACTCAACTTGCAAATTTAAATCATAAGATAATAAGCCCCATCTATAGAATGGGGCTTTTTTTGTTATCATTAGTCTGCCAATATTGAAAAATAATCAAAATGACAATCTTTTGACTACAAATTTCAAAAAATATTAAATCAATCAGTAATGTAATAAATTTCAAATTGTGTATGTAGGATAATTATTACAAAAAAAAATATAATTAATCAACAACAATTTCACTACCTTTACAATTTACTTTTATTTACATTATTATGCTTATCCTAGCACACATCCAGTTTAGCTTAGAACAATTTTTACTCAACAACAAACGACAGAAAATCACAATCAATTTTTAACATATACGCTATTATGACTAAATACGACTTCATATTGGTAGGAAAAGTATCATATTAAGCTAAAAAAATATGTTTTTTCTTCATTGTGATACTCTATTTTTGCAATGTCGGAATGTGTAATTTCGTCAAAACAATTAACCTTCTAATATTAAATTTAATTCCATGAAAAGAAAAATCAATTTTCTATTGGTTTTACTCCTGTTTGGAGTATGCCTGGTTTCTGCACAACAGAACCTTTCTGTTTCGGGAGTTGTAACAGATGCAGGTGATGGATCTCCAATGGTTGGAGTTTCAGTACTTGTAAAAGGAACAACAAATGGAACGGTAACAGATGTGAACGGAAAGTACTATCTTTCCCTCCCCCATGGTTCAACACTTGTATTCTCATACATTGGTATGGAAAAACAAGAAATTCTTGCCAGAGTAAATGTTATTAATGTCAAACTTCAATCGGATGCCCGCATGTTGAATGAAGTTGTGGCAATTGGTTATGGAACCATGAAGAAGAGTGATCTTTCAGGTGCATCAGTTACTGTAAGTGAAGAAAAGCTCAAAGGTTCCATTATAACCAATATGGATCAGGCATTACAAGGCCGGGTTACCGGTGTTACCGCTGTTCAAACTTCCGGAGCACCAGGTTCTTCCGTTTCCATTCGTGTGCGGGGACAGAGTACTATTAATGCCGGTGCCGAGCCTCTATATGTTATCGATGGTGTTCCTGTTCAGGTCACAGGAAAATCGGGTGCTGATTATGGTTTAGGCGATGCACTTGGAAATGGGAAAGTATCTACTGTCTCTCCACTTTCAACTATTAATCCTTCTGACATTGTCTCTATGGAGATTTTAAAAGATGCTTCTGCTACCGCCATTTATGGTTCTCAGGGATCGAATGGTGTTGTTCTTATCACTACAAAACGGGGTAAAGCCGGTGAAGCAAAATTTTCTTATGATGGTATGTACGCGATTCAACGTCAGGCCAAACGATTGGATGTAATGAACTTACAACAATTTGCCGAATATAGCAATAGTATGGCTGCCGAAACCCAGGGACGTGATCAGCGTGTTGAATTCCGTGATCCATCCTTGCTTGGCAATGGTACCAACTGGCAAGATGCTGTGTTTCAATTAGCCCCAATGCAAAGCCATACCATTAGCGCTCAGGGTGGAAACGAATTCGTAAAATATTTTGTTTCCGGTTCCTACATGGGTCAACAAGGTACTGTAAAAGGAACAGACTTTAAGCGTTTCTCTTTCCGAAGCAATTTAGATGCTCAACTGAAAAAATGGTTGAAATTGGGTGTTAATATGACTTATTCAAATACTAATGAACGTTTAGGTCTTGTTGATAGTGAGGCCGGTATTTTAAATATTGCTTTGTTATCGACACCGGATGTTCCAATTTACGATATGGATGGAAACTATACCAGTGTAAGCCGCGAAGGTGTTGCCTCACGGGTTAATCCAATCGCTAAAGCTTTGGACGAGGATAATTTACTGAATCGGTCTTCTCTGATCGGTAATATTTATTTTGACGCAACAATTATGAAGGGATTAACCTTCCATACGGAATTTGCGATGGATAAAGGAAATTCCAATGCCGAACGGTTTTTACCTACAGCCACTTATGGCACTTGGTCGCGTTTAATTAACAGCGATTCATGGCAAACCAACCAAAACTTATTCTGGCAGGTAAAAAACTATTTGACTTATGCCAGAGATTTCGGATCGCATAAGCTTACTGCCATGTTAGGTCAGGAAATGTCTGAATCGAGTTGGAAGTACCAAAGTGCTTCGAATACTAACTTACCTGATAATACGATACATAATCCTAATCTGGGAACAGGAACTCCTCTGATCAGTGCCGGATTCGGAAGCAGTGCTATGTCTTCACAATTTGCCCGCGGTACCTATAACTATGCTGACAGGTATTATGCCACATATACTTTCCGTCGTGATGGTTCATCGAAATTCGGACCCAATAACCGTTGGGCTTCATTCCATTCCACTGCTGCT
>Ga0172379_10008129_pt1 | contig 13343 bp, 11 predicted proteins | sample GrowelOW334metaG_FD_119756 | JGI IMG/M metagenome (GOLD analysis project Ga0172379, IMG submission 119756) | Groundwater microbial communities from an aquifer near a municipal landfill in Southern Ontario, Canada - Groundwater well OW334 metaG | ecosystem: Environmental > Aquatic > Deep... | reverse complement strand
TTCTTTTTTTCTACTGTTTCCTCGCCTTCAACCGTACTGGCATCAGCCGACACTTCATCGTCTTTTTCGTCTGCCATCACCTTAATTATTTTGGCGTTGCCGCCGTTAAATAAAATTTTAAAATATTTTTCAAAGTTATGCGCGATTTCTTTATACTCTTTATCAAACTGTTCCTTAATTATCACGTCTAATTCTTTTATAACCTTTTCCAGCGACTCAACCGCTTTCAGTAAATCATCGACCTGATTAGTCAAAAAATCAAAGCGCTCTTTTGTTTCTTCATATTCCTTTTCTACTTGCGTATCAATACCGCCGATTTGTTCTAGCTGACGTTTTAATTGACCTATTTTCTCTTTTTTAGCTTCGGTATCAAACTCTTCCGGCTTTTTATCTTTAACTTCTTTTAAATTTCCTAGCTCGTCTCTAATTTCAACTTCTAAATCTTCCAGCTTAGTTTCATAGCGCGTAGAACTAACTTTTATATCATTCAATTGGTTAGTTAAAACATTAAGCTCGTACTGTAAATTCTGTAAATCGTTCTGCAAAGAAAAAAGTTTATTGCGTCGTGCTTCTTCTTTGTCGTTAGTTTCACTGATTTCGTTCCTGACAAAACTAATTTCACCATCAATTTTTATTAAGTCTTTTTTGATTTTTTCTTTTTCATCTTCTAGTTCTTTAAAATCAAAATTCTGCGATTTCTGTTTTATTTTTAGATTTAAATCATCGTATTCTGAACCTAGGCTGCCCCTTTTTTCCTCAAGCATCCTTAATTTTTCCTGTTTGATAGAAACACTTAAATTAACTTCATTAATTTTCATCATCACTTCTTCCTTGGATTGCATTAAAGCGTTAAGTGAGTTTTGCAGTTTCTGCCAATTGGCCCCGTTTACTTCTTCACTTTTTTCAACTCTATTTTCATAGGCGTCTATAATTTCTTCAATTTCCCTCTCAATCTCCTTAGCTAAAACTTTAAGTTTTTGCACATCATCCTCTTGGTCAAAAATTTTTATTTTATCGAGCGCTTTCTTTAAACGTTTGCTCAACTCAAAATCGTCTTTAACTTCTTCTCTTTTACTTTCTTTTTCTAAACTTGTGTTCAGTTCTCCGGTCTTTTTCTCAATCCCATTTTTCTCCTGAACTAAATCAGCCGCTTTGTCTTTTTCAACTTTGATATTAGCTGCTAAAACTTTGATCTCCTCCTCCAGCTTCGCCTTTTCTCGTTCAATTTCACTGCGTCTATTCATTAAAAACGACAAATCAAACTGGCCGTTAGCTTCCAGCTTCATTTCTAATTGTGTTTCGAGCCGTGCTAATCGTTTGTTAATTTCATCACGCAAAGTCTGCTTTTTACTTAATTCATTTTGTTTGACTTCAAACTTATTATCCGCTGAAAGTTCTTTACGAAAATTTTCCAGTTCTAACGCTACATTTTCTATCTTTTTCTCTTTGGCAAACTTGTCTTTCTCTAAACGTAAATATTTTTCATTATAATCTTTAAATTGACCGTTAATTTCGTGCCATAGCTTACTATAATAATCTAATTGTTCTACTTTTAATTCTTCTTCAATTTCACCGCGCCTTTTTAATTTATTAACTTGTCTAGTTAAACTTTTTAAACGCGGATCAATTTCACCGATGAGCATCTGTGCCTGCGCTAAATTGTCATAGCTGGATAATAACTTATTTAAAGAGTCGTCACGTTTAATCTGATATTGTTTAACACCAGTAGCTTCATCGAAGAATTCTTTGCGCTCGGCCAACGAAGTATTTAAAAATCCCTCCACCATGCCTTGACCAATGACGCTATAGGTTTTTTGCCCGAATTTAGCCTTGGCTAAGAGCATCTGGATATCAGACAAACGAACGCGACTATTATTTAATAAATATTCGCTTTCACCGCTGCGATACAACCTCCTGGTAATAACAATTTGCGAATAATCAATCGATGCTTTTTTATCTTCGTTATTTAAATGCAAAGACACTTCTGCCATACCCAACTTCCCCTTTTTGTCTGAACCAGCAAAAATAACATCCTCACTTTTCTTGCCGCGCAAAGTTTTCATGCTCTGCTCTCCTAGTGCCCAGCGCACGGCATCGGCTACATTAGATTTGCCCGAGCCATTCGGCCCAACCACGGCTGTCAAACCACGTCGGCTTTGGTCAAGCATACCTGGAAAAACCAATACATTCTTATTGGCAAAAGACTTGAAACCTTGTACTTCTAATTTCTCTAAATACATAGTTATAAATTCAACCTCAAAAATTTAAGCCCCTCCCTTTTCGAAAGGGAGGGAGGGGTGGGTTCGTTTTTATTATACAATAAAACTTTAAAATAAAAAACACCGGAGACTTCCATGTCTCCGGTTAACCCACAAGTTACCTGAGCTCACTATGCTCAGAGTTCCTGGGCTGGATCACCCCCTCTCGGCACAAAGGCCATTTCGAAGACCAGAAATCTTTGCGAAAATCTCACTGGCTTCCTGGATGATTTTATTGCGTCTCATTCTACGTTGCCTCCTACTGCTGCGTTTTCTGGTTCTTGCCATACTCCTCCTTTCGTGATGGAATTGATTTCTGATTACAATATACCACTTTTATAAAAAAGTTTAAGTGGGTAAATTGAGCAAACAAAAATACCGCTTTTTGCGAGTCCAAGCGGTACTTTTGTTTTTCATCCCCATACTCACTTCACCATTTTTTTATTTTGATGAAGTAAGAAGGAAAGGGTAGGAGAATATGTTTTTTGAAAAACTACTCAATAACTACCCGTTCTACTTTTCCCTCCTATCGGGAAATAATGATTGCATAAAAATGCAATTTTTTTCTATTGTTAGAAAGAGCCGTGAGATCATTGTGTGTGCGATCTCACATTTTTTGCTAATTATAAAAAATATAATTGCTAAAACTAAGCCAGGTAAATACTGCTGATATTCTCAATTTTGTTTTTATTTAAATTTGTCGGCTGTAAATATTGGTTATGGCTAGAACTGTCAAAAACTTCTAGTTGATATATTCTTTCTTGAATAAACTTTTGCTCCGCGCCTGACTGCTCTATGGAAAGATAGCAAACTCTAAGAAATGAAGCAGCAAAAATGACAATAAAAAAAGCAATGGACAAACTAACTACGAGTCCAGAGACTGAACTCTTATCCATTACTTTTTTTCTTATTTGATTGTAATATTTCCAGCCAATATGCTTAAAATCAAAACTATCAGCCGAAATAATATCAGTTTGTGCCATTTTTTTGTTTTTGTTTTTGTTTGTCCACCAAAGCCTTGGCGTTAGTGGGCTTTTTTATTTTATCTACTTATATTTTAGCAAATTTTTCGTGTTTAGTCAATGTGAATAACTTATATAAACAACCTTTTCCCCTGTAAAATAAAAGGGGATGGGATTTAATCACATAACATATGTAATCATTCATATCTACACCCCCTAAGTGCTGGTGGCAGTAGAACTGCCGTCCGGCCTCTTTCGAGGCAAATAGGACTTCAGCAACTTTGCTCGGTCCTTGAGCTTGATCCCACAATACAAAGGACTCAGAATCAAAGACTTTACAAGATCTTTTAAGATCTCTCTTTCAGTTAAGCTCATGGCCTCCTCCTTCGAAGAACGTTAATATTTTAATTATACCACATAAAAGCAAAAAAATCAATAGTTTTTGTCATTTTATAGCTAACATTAAATAAAAATAAATATTAAATACCAAATAAAAAATCATTAATTCGTGGTTAAATTAATGACTGCTGTGTATATCCTCTTCATTGTCATCCTCGCGAAAACGGGAATCCAGAAACGTGCTAAAACTAAATTATAATGATAGTAGCTTTTTGTATAACCTCAAGTATTCTTTTGCTGATTTGTCCCAAGAGAAATCTTGCTGCATACAATTTCGCTGTAGCTCTCGCCATTTCTTCTTATCTTCAAAAGCTTTTATTGCCGTCTTTGTAATCTTTATTAAAGCATCAGTAGAAAATTCTTTAAACTTAAATCCGACTTTATTATTAACGGTATCAGCCAAGCCTCCGGTCGCACGCACGATTGGCACGGCGCCATAGCGCATGGCAATCATTTGCCCCAAACCGCAAGGCTCAAAACGCGACGGCATTAAAAACATATCGGAGCCAGCATAAATTTGCTGAGCCAATCTAAGATCAAAAAATATTTTAGCTTTTATTTTATCTGGATATTTTTTTTCTAAACTACTTAATTGTTCTTCATAGACTTTTTCACCAGTTCCTAGAATCACTAATTGACAAGGCAACTCTAAAAACTTTTCATCAATCAAATCGATTCCTTTTTGTTCAGTTAGACGTGTGACCATACCAATCAACGGAATGTCTTTATTAATTTCAAAACCCAGCGTTTTCTGTAAAGCTGCTTTGTTCTCTTGCTTACTTTTTAAACTTTTCACCGAATATTTTTTAGCGATCAATTTGTCGGTCGCTGGATTAAATAACTTTGTGTCTAAACCGTTCACAATACCACAAGCTTTTCTGGCGCTAATTACTTTTTCTAGCCCCACTCCGTATTCGACAGTATTAATTTCTTTTGCATAAGTTTTGCTAACTGTTGTTACTATATCAGCGTTTATAATTCCTTGCGCCATAAAATTAATATCGCCATCTTGCGCATCACGTTTTAAACTAGCTAATGAATCGGGATCTAAATTAGCTATCTTTAAAATTAATGGATCGTTGCTGCCTTGATAATAAAGATTGTGAATTGTATAAACAGTCTTTGAGCTTAGTCCCTGCACTTTTAGCAAGCTCGGAATTAACGCGGTGTGAAAGTCATGACAATGGATAATATCGGGCTGATATTTTATCAGTGGCAAAATTTTAAGAGCTGCCAGCGAAAAAAATAAGAATGATTGAGACGAATCGTTATTCTCCTCTGGTTTATAAATTTCTTTTGCTTGAAAATATTTTGATTCTAAAAAATAAATAATAACCTTACTGCCTGGAAATTTAGCCTGCCATAAATTTATTTTTTCTGGCTTACCGGCCGAAATAATTTCTACGTTTTCTAATATCTTTTTTAATTTAAACTTTTCTTTATCAATAGCGCCGTAAAGTGGCAAAATCACCCGCACATCAACGCCCAATTTTTCCAAAACCAGAGGCAAACTACCGACGACGTCACCCAGACCACCGACTTTAGCAAACGGAGCTGCTTCCGCTGCCGCCATTAAAATTTTTATTTTTTTATTTTGCATATGCCTATATTATACACTATGTAAATGTGTTATGGTAAGTGAACATAATCGAAAAATAAAAAAACCATTACCCCAAATAATAACGGCAAAATCGATTATTTATTCTTTTACATACTAAACCCACCCGCAAAAAATACCACAAAACAACCGCCAACAAAAACAAATGGTAGTAAAAAAACTGCAGCTATACCGAGCGCAATAAACCTTCTTTTTATTGAGTATACAAAAACGACCGCTGCCATTGCAATCGCGATTGATAAAAAAAGTATTATGCTATTTTGAGTATAGGTGTTAACATAATACAACAACCACGATAATAATAAAAAACCAAAAAATCCAAGGCAAAAATCTAAAATTTTATCTTTTTTGTTTTTATAATAATCGCCAGGTGATAGATTTGTTTTTTGATTGTTATTTTCTTCTAGCATATTTTTTATTTATAAATTGGACAATATTATCCTTTATTAAATATATTATAGCACCCATTGATATTATTTGAAATACGGTTAATCCGAAAAAAGCTATCTTTTCCACCCTAATAAATTCAATAAAGAATCTAAAGATAAAATAACTAATCATTAGAATCTTAAAAAGTTCTCCTGGTTTTAAATTCGGTCTGCTTTTTATTTTCTCTAAATAAAAAAACATACCAAGCATAAAGAACGATTCATAAATCTGAGTGGGGTGCCTTAAAACACCATCTCCAAAATTTACCCCCCATGGTAGAAAAGTTTCTTTACCGTAGCAGCAGCCATAAAAAAAACATCCGATTCTGCCAACGGCTACGCCCAAAGCAACGGCTGGCGCAAATAAATTTCCTTTTTTTTCTTTGATTCTTAAAATTTTTTTGGTTATATTTGAACCTATGACCCCTCCAATCAAACCGCCGACGATTGTCCTGCCAGAAAGAATATAATCTAAATTAGCTATATGGTTAATTACAAGATTAAAATTTATTGACCATTCCAGTAGCTTTGCCCCCAGTATTCCACCAGCCAACGAACCAAAAGCAATCAAAAAAGAATTCTCGTTTAAACTACCCTTCTTTTTCGCTTCAAAATAATAGACTATCCCCCCTGCCAATAAACCAAAAAAAACAAAAAAAGCATAAGAAGTTATTACTACGCCGCCCCAATGTAATAAAACTGGTTTAATACCCCCATTAATCGCATGATAATTTAACATTATTTTTTAATAAATGCGCAACAGCCATCACTGGTTGCACAATCAAAAAGTTTTGACGCTGGACAAAAACCCAGAGCTGAAATCGTTTTTAAAATCGCAAGCAAAAAGACAAAACCCCAACCGATTTTCTCGTTAACAAAATATAGAATTGTTATAGCCACAAAACTAAACACACAACCGATGCTATGCGCAAAACACATAGCCTTTTCATTTAATACCACATCTCTAGATTTTTTTATCTTATTTATTGTACAGCTATACAATAGTATCATTGGTGCTTTTTTTATTTTTAGAATTGCGGAAAATAAAAAGATTAAAAAGACAATAATTAAAATCCATTTTATTTTTAATAAAAAGGAAAGCCAAATTAAAACCGCAATACTATAGCGACAGAAAATAAAAGCCGCATTAGGAATGGAAACTGGTTTATATTTATTCATATTTTTATTTTTGGGAAAAACATCCCAACTTTCTGTTGATATTCTTTATATTGTTTAAACTCTTTTACTAACAACTCCTCTTCTTGTTTGGCGCGATAATACATAAAAGGAACAAAAAATATACTATTAAACAGAAAGGCTAAATAATTTGAAAAAACAATACTGGCTGCAAAAACCATCCAAATAATAGAGGCGTACAAAGGATGCCGCACTAGTCTATACGCGCCGCCAAAAATAAAGGAATGATCGTTATATATTTTAATTTGGTTAGACCAATTTTTTCCCAATGATAGACGGCCAGAAATATTAATTACACAGCCAAATATTAAAATAATTAAACCTACGACAATTAAAGAAACTTTTATGGGCAAATTTTCTATCTCAAAATAACCGATTTTAAATCTAATCAAATAATAAATAAAGAAAAAGAATAAAAACATAGAACCAGTTGCCACTATGCTTCTCTTCTCTTTTTTTATCTGTCTCCTTTTATCAAACTCGACAAAATCAATTAAAACAGCAAGAAAAACAGCAAAAACGCATATACTAACGACGGCGCTAGCAAAAAAATAAAAAATACCAAGCGGGGAGCTAAAAAAGTTAAAATAATTTAAGTTGATCATTATTTTCGATATAATTGATTATACATTGAAAAAGGTATCTTTTTAAAATCGGGGGTAATGACGTGTACACACTCTTTTTTTATCGATCTCATATCAAAATTATAGGCGTCAACAAATGAAGATATGCTTATTCTAAAAGTATTAGCGCTGATGTATTTTACCTTCTCTTTTTCTGACTTTAAAAAATAGCTTTGGGGAATCACTTTTTTTATATTTTTTAATAAACTTAAATAATTACAGCAATCACCCGCCGAAAAAAAAATATTTTTAGTCAAATCTTTTAAAAAATCTTCAGCATCAAATTTGAAAGTATTTCTAATTGCTGGTAAATAATCTCTAATATCAATATTTCTCATCAAAGGAATAAAATTTTCTTTATCGCGGTATAAGTAGGTTATCGCCACACGATCAACATTGCACGGCAAGGCAATAAAATCTTTTTTCTTCAGCATGCCGTTCATCTGACTTTCAATCTGGGCTATAATTCCGCTAAGCGTAATCCTATCCAGGTTAATTCTTTTTAATCTGCCGAAAAACGCAATAGGCTGAAAGTTTATTCCGCGTATGTTTTTTGTTCTAATTCCAAATTCAATTATTTTGCCCATTTCCCGGTCATTAATTCCTTTCTCTATGGTTGCCACTAGAGTTGTCGGAATATTAAATTCTTCCAAATTTTTTATTGCTTGCAATTTTATCTCTGATAACTTTTGCCCACGAAAATATTCATATATTTTGTCTTCAAATCCATCAAATTGAAGATAAACCTCAAATCCGCCAACAAACTGACTTAGTTTTTTTACAAATTCCTTGTCTTGAGCAATCAATAACCCGTTCGTATTTAATAGTATGTATTTAATACTCTTTCGTCTGGCCAATTTGATTATTTCAATTATGTCAGGATGCAGCGACGGCTCACCTCCGCTAATATGCAAAATTTCAGCATTGCCGAATTCTGAATCTACAAAAAAATCTAACATTTTATTAATTTGCTCTAGCGACAGATCCCCTGCTTGTCCACTATTAGCATAACAAGTCGGACATTTCAAATTACAATTTTTAGTAATCTCAATTAAACCGTTGCAAGTATGCTGCTCATGTTCTGGACACAAACCGCAATCAAACGGGCAATTATTTTTTCTGGTGATTTGTGTCTTAGAAATTGATCCCGGCTTATTATAGAGCATCCTCGATAAATAATACTCCGCATCTTCCTCAAGTATCTCTTCTTGCTCGCCATGGTCAAAACAAAATTTTTTTAAAAAAATCTTATTTTCTTTTTTAATAATTTTCGCATCAACTCGTTTTAAACAATAAGAACACAGACTGATTGTACTTTCTAAAAACTGATAATCATTTTGCAAACTTTTCATATACTACTTTTCACAAACAATTAATAATTAATCGTTAAGAACCGACAAAAGAAAGATCTTCCGCACACAAAATCATTATACCATCTCTATGTAAAATAAAAAATCCGCAGATTACCCGGATTTTTTCTATTACAATATTACAGTTTATTTCTCTATTTTTGCTAAATATTTATCGTGCAGTTTGCCTAACAAGATCAATCCCAGATTTGCGCCGACCAAGGCCATAAACATGTCCCATTGTGTATCCCAAACATCGCCTTGCGTTCCTAAAAAAGCTTCAGCGGCAGTACCAGAGGCGACTGCTACCCACCATTCAATAAATTCGTAGCAAGCACTAATGGCTAAGCAGATACAAACAATTATAAAATAAAGCCAGGCGCCTGGCTTTAATACATTCTTGCGAATTAAAACTTCTCGCGCAATAATCGCTGGTACGAGCCCTTGCATCAAGTGCCCTAAACGATCATAATAATTTCTATCCAAATCGAAAACATCTTTAAACCAATTAAATAAAGGCATTTCAGCGTAAGTATAATGCCCGCCAATTACTAAAATTATTCCCTCAATCAACAATAAAAGATAAAGCATTCTAGTTAGCTCAAATCTCTTGTTAATTATAATTAAAACAACCAACCCGATAATAGCCGGAAAAACTTCTAAAAACCAAGTAAAATAATCATGAGGATTTATAGCCGACCAAAGCAATGCTAAGAAGAAAACAGCCAACAGTATAAATTTATAGTTTTTGTCAGACATAAATTATCTTTTAATTGACTTCCTTATATAGAGTTACCCGAACATTAACCATTCTGGTCTAAAAATCAAAAGTAAACCGATGATAATCATCAATATCCCGCCGACTAGATGCGAGAAGCGAGCATATTTTGTAGTTATGCCTGTTGTTTGCAAAGTTATCATAGCTACGAAAAAAACAATCAAATCATCAAGCATAAATACAAAAATATAGAGCAAAATATAAAGGTAATATTGCCATTTAGCCAAGTCACTGATGGCTAAAATTTGAGTAAAGACTGCTGGAAAACCAGCCGAGCAAATCAATTCGACCAAATTTACAGCAGCTGCTAAAAGAATGATACCACCTAGAGCCAAATAAAAGCTTTCTTGTTGAGCAATGGCTTTTAATCTGGCAAAAGTTTTTTGTTTTTTGGCTGAACCTTCAACTTTGCAGCTAGCCGCTGGATTAGTAATATATTCCTTTAGGTTATAGCCGCCAGCTACTAAAGCTGCTAAACCGATACCTAGTCTAACCAAAAAGATGAAGCCAACAAACAAAAGCAGGTTTAGCCAAGCAGCCATAAACAAAAAATAGACAGAAGCAGATGCGATTATAAATGCTGAACCCAGAACCCACATCTTCTTTTTATTTTCCATGCCCAGCAAAAGACTGATTAAAAATAAAAGCGTCCACATCGCACAAGGATTGAATCCATCCAGGGCGCCTATAACAACAGCTAAAACTGGTAAAGAAAAATTCTTGATTTCAATTTCTCCTATCATCGGAACATTAATTTTCTGAGGAATAGCAGCATTTTCCTTTTTTTGCTCTTTTTTTTGTCCATCGACAGCTATAACTTCACCGGCAACATCACGGCAACCGGTTTCTATGGCGCATTTAACCGCGTCCTCAATGGCTTGACCAGTGCTTTTTTCGTCATACCAACCGACAAAATGTTCCTCGCCCACGACCGTGAATGGTACGCCGGACACATTAATATTGAGCTTTTTGCCTAATTCCGCTAGCAGCTGACGATTATCAGAGTTTTTCCAAACCTCATAACTGTGTAATTCAATCTGGGGGTATTTGTTTTTTAAAAATTCTAAGAACACCTCTTCTTTGGCGCAATGCGGACAACCATCTCCCCAAAAAAAATAAACATTAACTGGATTAGCTTCGGCTGAAACAAAATTGCAACCGAAGAAGAATAGAAGAAAAAAACTTACAATAGCTGCTTTTATTTTCATAATGATTTATATATTAATTATTTTTTTCACGCCTCGCAAATACTGCGAATCTATTTTATAATACTGCCAGGAATATTGCAACGGTTGGCCGCCGCCTTCTGGTTTGTGAAAATCAGAACCGCCAGTGATAACAAAATCTAACTCGCGCGCCAGTTGTTGCATATAAAGCATGGCATTTATAGAATGGTGCGGTGAAAAAACTTCTACGCCGTCAACTCCCATCTTTTTTAGTTTCGTCCAAACATCTTTCTTGACATATCCATATTTAGCCGGATGACAAAGCACGATCTGTCCTCCGATTTCTTTTTTGAGCGCTAAGATTCTACCAATATCAATATATGACTCTCGCAAAATACCAATCGCCGGATTATGGAAATAACGACTAATAATATCTTCTTCACGAGGCGCGCTCATATCTAGCTCTTTTTTTATTTTAGCTAAGTTGATTTTTTCTTCGATTATCCGATCAATGACATGGTTGATCGGCACATAACGATTATACCTGTCTAAAATACAATCTACATTTATTTTAAAACCTAGCTTCACCAGCTTGTCTAAGATTCTTCGCATTTGCTGTCGGCGTCTAATTTGACTTTTTCTTAACATACTGTGCAGCTTGGGATTTTCTGGATCTAAATTATACCAAAGCACATTGAATCTTGTGTTTCCCAGCTTGGAATAAAGTTCCATGCCGACAATCGGTTTAATTTTAAAAACACGACAAGCTTTTTTAAATTCTTCTGTGCCGCCGATGGTATTGTGGTCTGTCAACGCTGCGACTTTGACGCCTTGCTTAGCCGCAAATCGCGCCACTTCAGTCGGTGCTAAATAACCATCAGAATAAGATGAATGTAATTGTAAATCTATTAACATATTTTAAAATTGGTACTTAATATTTAATCTGTCTGCCACTTCTTTAATAAGTGGCAGTGCTCTTTCTGGCTCTGGACCATCTTTAATCAAAAAATGAGTAGCGGTACGCATGGTCGTCCAGTTGTAATAATTATCAATTCTATTCTGTAAGCCGTCATTTATTTTTATTTTAGCATTCTTTAAATAACTATCTAAAAATAATTTTTGTAATTTTTTTGTATATGCCAAGTCACCAATTTTACGATTAGCCATATAACCGATCTGCTGAATGAAAGAGCCCAGATCTCTGGCAAAGTCAGAAGAACAAAAATCCGAAAAATCTATTACCCCGATTTTGTCTTTGCTCATGCGAATTATATTTTCCGGATGCGCATCGCCATGAATTAACCAACGTTTGCTAGTAGATGATAAAAAATCTTTTTCCTGCTTGTTTATAGTTTCATAAATCGCGGAAAAAGTGCCAACGCATTGCGGATAATCATTAGCCACTCTTGCTAAAATATGCTTCATGCCAGGCAGTACAGTTTCGATTCTAGAATTCGGTTCATTAAAAATTAGATGACCATAAGTCTTTAGTTTATGCAGCTTAGCAAACCAAAATGCCGCCTTAGCGATAATTGACTCTATCTCAGCTCTATCGTTCTTTTTGATATAATAATATAAATTCTTGCCACTAACACCACGGTAAAATAAAGCGTTAAATCGTTTAGAAAAAAACAAAGGATGCGGTATGGACAAATCACCTTTGCCAAAACCGTTCTGCCAAAGAAATTTTAACGCTTTATAGAAATCTAACCTTGGTTCGTTACTGTGCGCTGAACAAAATATAGATAATTTTTTTGTTCTTTTGTTTTTTAAAACGAAAGTGGTGTCAAATTCAATAACCACGTGATAGGTCGTATCCCAAATCAACTTTTTGTGCGGAATAATTTTTACTTCGCTAATTTCTAAAAAATCCGGATATAACCAAAGCAATTTTTTAGATAAATATTTAGTTGCGTAATCTTCATTTAACAAATCTAAAATAATATTCATATTATTATTTTATTTTTTCCAATGGTCTAGCCAATGTTTAGTCCAAAGCTCAATTTTTATTTCAGCATAAAGACGTTCCACCTTTATCTTAACACTTTTTGTTTTGATGTCATCAAGTGTCCGAACGGCACGTACAAGCTCGTTTAACCCCCGCTCAACATCATCTGGACTCCAGGCGACTGGACTGTATGGACCTAAATTTTTCCCGCTTGCCCACCAAAAAGTACAACTGGCAAGTCCGCGCACCAGATGCCAACGTGCACCTGGATAATTCTTATCTTTATTAAATTTCTCGGTTGTTTTGTAAGCTAAGTTGGCTAGCTCCCAAATTTTCATCTGAACCTTATTGCTTTTATTATACCACAAAGCATATGGTTGTTTCAGCTTTAGTTCTTTTTCTGTGGATTCCCAATTGCATGGTACTGGCTTAATAATTTCTATAGTCTTTACATCGCCGATGAATTCAGAAATCAATTTTGTCTCCAAATTCTCATTTTTTAGAAGTTTTTCAAATTCTGCCGTGTGGTCTATGTGCCTAAGTCCATATAATTCACCGTCAGTTGCCGTAATATATAATCCGTTTTTATCAGCTTCTTTCTTTAACAAATCGGGCAC
>Ga0172379_10008128_pt1 | contig 13343 bp, 12 predicted proteins | sample GrowelOW334metaG_FD_119756 | JGI IMG/M metagenome (GOLD analysis project Ga0172379, IMG submission 119756) | Groundwater microbial communities from an aquifer near a municipal landfill in Southern Ontario, Canada - Groundwater well OW334 metaG | ecosystem: Environmental > Aquatic > Deep... | reverse complement strand
CGTTTCCTTTTTATTTTCGTGAATTAAAACCGTAATTCTTGGAAAAATAGCATAATTAATCACATTTACACTTTGAAAAGCAAAAAGGATTTTATAAGCTGTTTGATACCATCCAACTTGATTATTTCCAAAATATCGGCCAATTAATAAAGTATCATTATTGGCATAAACAACCATTGCCGCTGTCATTCCAAAAAGAGGAAGTGCTTCTTTTACTAATTCCTTCCAAAAATCAAAATCAAAAGCTATTTTAATTTTGATTTTCAATAAACTCATTTGCCAAATTCCCAAAATTATGGAGAATATTGTCGCCACCATATAACCCAAAACCAAATGAATTGCAGTTCCATGAAAACTAATAATTAACAATGCTGTTATCAAGGTTCCAACATAAAAAACCATTCTGTTAAAAAAAACCATTTCCATTTTTTCCCAAGCTTGAAAAATTGCAATAAATACTCCCTGAAAAATTGAAATCAAACTAAAAATTAAAGTTACTAATAATAACTGCATCGAAACTGGATTTCTAACAAACAAAAAAGAAATTACAAATAATAATCCAATTAAAACCGATAGCGCCAATTTCAATCCCATCAAATTACTTAAATACTTTTCAGTCAAATTTCTATGTTTTGCCACCTCACGAGTAGTAATCGTCGTCAATCCAAAATCAGACAAAATCATAAATATGGCAATATAAGCAAAAGACAAATTAAAAGCTCCAAATTCCTGCGCCCCCCAATATCTCACCAACCCAACCGTTACAAAAAATAATAATATTTTTGAAAAAAATTCAACCGCCCCCAGCCAAAAAGTATTTTTGATTAATAACTGCCTATTCGACAATTCCTCGTTATTGTTAAAAATCATTTTTTTTAATCAGATTTATTCAATTGTTTATGCCAATTCCAAGCGCTTGAGATTATAGTTTCTAAATCAAAATATTTTGGTTCCCATTTTAAAATTTCTCTGGCTTTTTTAGAATCAGCAATTAACTCCGGAGGATCACCAGCTCGACGATCAACCTCTGTCACTTTAAAATCAACACCTGTTACCTTTTTAGCCACTTCAATAACTTGCTTAACCGAAAAACCACTTCCATTACCCAAATTAAAACTATCACTTTCACCACCATCTATTAATTTTTTAAGAGCCAAAATATGAGCTTGGGCCAAATCAGTTACATGAACATAATCACGTATACATGTTCCATCTGTAGTCGGATAATCTGTTCCAAAAATTTTTATATCTTCTCTTTTTCCCAATGCTGCATCCAAAATTAACGGAATCAAATGAGATTCTGGGTTATGATTTTCACCAATTTCGCCATCAAGATCAGCTCCACAAGCATTAAAATATCTTAAAGCCACATATTTCAGTCCATAAGCCACATCATAATCAGCCAAAATTTTTTCTACCATTAATTTAGCCTGTCCATAAGGATTAATTGGAATTTGTAAATGCTTTTCATCTATTGGAGAATATTGTGGATTACCAAAAGTTGCCGCTGTTGAAGAAAAAATTATTTTTTTAACATCATTTTCCAACATTACTTGAAATAAATTCAAAGTATTAGCCACATTATTTTTATAGTATTTTTGTGGATCTTTTACTGATTCACCAACCTCAATAAAAGCCGCAAAATGTAAAATTGCATCAATTGGATATTTTTTAAATACTCCTCTAATGTCTTCAATATTTCCTAAATCGCCTTGAAAAAAATCACCCCATTTCACCGCCTCTTTATGTCCTTTAATTAAACTGTCAAAAACCACCGTCGTATAACCCTGTTTGTTTAATTCTTTATTGATATGGGATCCAATATATCCCGCCCCACCTACAATTAAAATCATAAATTTATTAATTTCTAATTATTAAATTTTATCACCTAAACAACGTTTTCCCCTCCTTTCGTCAAAGGAGGGGATTAAGGGGTGGATTTAAATTTTTTCCCATGGATACCCATCGTACCCAAAATGTCCATATCTAGCCGTCTTTTGATAAATAGGTCTTTTTAAATCTAATTCATCAATAATTCCTTTAACCGACAAATCTAATAAACTCCACACAAAATTTTCAATTGTGGCCAAATCTTTCTTTTCAGTTCCAAAAGTTTCAATTGATTTACCAATTGGATCCCTCTGTCCAATCACATAGGCTAATTGCACCTCGCACCTATCCGCTAAACCAGCCGCCACTACATTTTTTGCCAAAAATCTAACCGCATAAGCCCCACTTCTATCTACTTTTGTAGGATCTTTTCCTGAAAAACAACCACCACCAATCCTTCCCATTCCACCATAAGTATCCACCACAATTTTTCGACCAGTCACTCCAGTATCACTCGCTGGACCACCAATTTCCCATTGGCCAGTACCATTAAATATAAATTTATTAAAATTAATCTTTTCTAATTTATATTTTTCTAAAATCGGCAAAACAACCAATTCGTATAATTTATTTTTTACAAAATCTTTATCCACTCTTAAATCAAATGGCTTAGCTAAAACAATCTTTTTCACCCCCATCACTTTTCCGTTTTCATAAGCCACAACTACCTCTGCTTTTCCATCAGGCCTCAAAAAATTTAATTCACCAAATTGCAATTCATCCATCTTTCGGCAAAACTCATGTGATAAAACTATTGGCATTGGCATTAATTGCGGAGTTTCATTACAAGCATATCCAAACATCATTCCCTGATCACCAGCTCCATCATTATCTGCTCCCAAGGCAATATCTTTTGATTGTTGATGAATTGCCACATCAAAAACAGCATTTTTATTAAAACAAAACTCTGCCTTGTTGTAGCCTAAATTTTCAATAACCTGCTGTGCTATTTTTTGATAATTCAATGCAAAATTACAAGTCACTTCCCCAGCCATCGTCACTTTATTAGTTGTTACTAAAGTCTCAACTGCCACTCTCGAATTTTTATCAAAAGTTAATGCGGTATCTAATACTGCATCAGAAATCTGGTCACAAATTTTATCGGGATGACCAGCACATACCGATTCAGAAACAAAAAGGGGATAGTTCATATTTTTCCTCCTGTTAATTAATAAAGAGGCTTGTCTTTCTACTTTCATAGAAAAAGCACCGCGAGTCCAAAATTTCAGACCTCGGTTGCTGTCCTGATTTTTTTTAAATCAAAACTCCTGACAAAGCAAATTAATACTAAACTATTCATTATGAACTTTCAACTTTCCTTTAGTTTCTTTATCAAAAAACAATAAAATTCCACCAAATAAAGAATTAATCACTCCTAAAATCCCTAAAAAGGCTGACATTAATAAAATACTTTCACTTGAACTACTAAATTGAGAAAAGAAAAATAAATATAGCTGTTCTCTCGCTCCAAAACCTCCAATTGAAATTGGTAAAACTAAAATCATCGAGATTATTGGAATAAAAACAAAAACTGCAAAAAGACTCAAATTAATACCAAATTGCCACGCCACAAACCAAATTTGCAAAATATAAAATAATTCACTTAAAAACGACACAAAAAGACATTTTATTATCTGAATTTTATTTTTATCTTTAAATAATTCAAAAGCATCATCCAACCTATGTAATAAAGTAAATTTGGGTAGTAATTTAGATACATCAAAAAAATAAATAATAAAATAAACCACAAAACAAGCCCCGTTTAAAATAATTAATAAATAAAAGATTGTTTCTGGAATAATTAATCCTTTATTTACACCAATAAATGCCGATATTAAGCCCAAAATCATAAAAATTGAAAATCCTATAAACCTATCCAAAACTACCGATCCTAATATTTTTGTTTTTGAAATTTTTGGATATTCACCATCAATTACAATCCATTTTGCCACTTCACCCACAACCGCCGTTGAAAAAAACAATGAATAAAAAGTGGCCAAAAAATTAGCCCGAGAAAAAGTCAAAAAAGTTTTTACCTCAATTTTAGGAAACAATAACAAACTCCATCGAACAGAAATTAAAACTACTATTAAAAAACTAAAAATTATATTTACAAGAACAAACCAAAATGGAACATTTTTTACATCATCAAAGAGTTTAATAATATCAACTTTTCTAAATGCAAAATAAATTAAAACTACTGAAAAAAATAATCTAAATAATCTCGACTTAAAAATTTTTTTAAAAATTTCCAACATAAACTAACTATTAGAATAACACGAAGTATAATTAAACAAATTTATGAAAATACTATTAATAAGTCATATTTTTCCTCCCGCCATCGATGGCGGTTCAAAAGTCATTTATAAACTTGGCCAATATTTTGAATCCCAAAATCATCAAACTCTTTATTTAAGTTCCAATTGTTCCAGCACTGACGACTTCATCAAAAAAAGTCCTGCCCTGTCAAGGGAAGGATTTAGGAAGGGTTTTATAAAACTGCCCACATATCACCATCTTCGCCGACCCTTAAAATTTCTAAATTTATTTTTAAAACAAGATTTATTAAAAGTTTTTCAAAAAGGCCCGATTTTTAAAATTTTTCCGTTTCTAAAAGCCACTTATCAAATTTTAAAATTCAAACCCGATTTAATTATCGCCGGTCCACTTCCAACAACTATTATTCTATATGCTGTTTTTTTCAAAAAAATAACTAATTCCAAACTTCTAATCAATGCTTCCTTCCACCCCACCGACCAAGACTTTCAACAAAAACCACTAATTAATACCTTAAAAAAGGCAGATTTTTTGTGGACTCTTACTCAATCAGAAACTGATTATTTTACAAAAAATTTTAATATCGACCCAAAAAAAATAATTCTCGCCGGCAACGGTGTCGATTATAATTTTTTAAAAAAATCAAAAATTCCCCGTCTTGTCTCGGCCAAAAGCCGATCCGCCTCTGGCGGAAAGGGAGGCTTAGGAAGCTTTAACATCTTATTCATCGGTTCTCTTGCCGCCCATAAACGCGTCGACATTTTAATTAAGTCTTTTTCAGATATTTTAGCGTCCCGCCCTGTCAAGGGAGGGATTGAGGGAGGGTTTAAACTTACTATCGCCGGCCAAAAAACCCTCTTCTATTCTCAAATCGAAAAACTAATCAATTCCCTTGACCCAAAATTAAAATCTAAAATCAATTTTATTTTTAATTTTAATCAAAAAGATTTGGCTAAAATAATTGATAATTGCTCTGTTTTAGTTTTACCCTCAGTTCAGGAAAGTTTTGGTTTAGTTATTGTCGAAGCCTGGGCTCGGCAAAAACCAGTAATTTGTGCCGATATTCCAGCATTAAAAGAATTAGTCCAAAATTCAAATGGGGGATTATTGTTTAAAACCAATGATCAATCAGATTTAACAAAAAAAATTCAAGAAATCATAGACAATCCAAAAAAATCAGAACAAATGGGGAAAAATGGTTACAATTATGTTAAAAACAATTATACTTGGAATAATGTAGGAAATAAAATATGCCAAAAAATATTATGCTGATAATTACTCCTGTTTTAATAATAATTGCCGGAATTTTAATTTGGCGATTATTTTTTTATTTACCACCAGCTAACTCTATTAAGATCAAAATTGCCAACATTAATTACAATATTGAATTAGCCACAACCATCGCCCAAAAAACAAAAGGGTTATCTGAACGAAATATTCTCTGTAAAAATTGCGGTATGCTTTTTACTTTTAGTTTTGAAACTAATTTGCCTTTTTGGATGAAAAACACTCTAATTCCTCTCGATATGATTTGGCTCGATAAAAATGGAAAAGTAGTTGATATTCAAACCGCCGTTGAAATTAATTCAAATAAAATTTACCAAAACCAAATTCCCGCCCAATATGTCCTTGAACTAAATGCTAATGATTCACAAAAAATAGGCCTAAAAATAGGTGACATTATTGATCTTTCAAAGATAAATGACTAATTTTTCTATTATTATTCCAAATTACAATGGTGCTTCATTTTTAACTAACTGTCTTAATTCTTTAAAACAAGCAATAGATAATTGTCCTAATTCTGAATTCGAAATAATTCTAATCGATAACAACTCAAAAGATGATAGCCTTAAAATTTTTGAAATTATAATTCCTAAAAATTTTAATTATCGAATATTACTAAACTCAAAAAATTATGGATTCGCCAGTGCTGTTAATCAAGGAATTGAAAAAGCCAAATATGAATATGTAGTCTTATTAAATAATGACCTCACCATGGAACCAAATTGGTTTCAGTTAATTTCTAAAACAATTAAAAAAAATAAAAATCCAAAAATCGCCACATTTTTCGGTACTGTTCTAAATAAAGAAGGCACAAAATTTGAATCCCAAGGTCTAAAATTTTTTTATTCCGGCAAATGTCAAAACATTTCCAACAGGGACAAATTCACCCCCTCCTTGTCAAAGGAGGGGGTTGGGGGTGGATTAGTTTGGGGTGCTTCCGCTGCTTTTATTGTCTACAATAAAAAAATATTAAAACAAATTGGTCTTTTTGATTCTGATTTTTTTGCTTATTTGGAAGATGTCGATTTATCCCTCCGTCTTCATAATTTAAATTATCAAACTTTTTATATTCCCAAAGCTATTTCTTATCACTTCGGTGGTGGCACCAGTAAAACTATGAAGAATATTCGCAGTCGATTATCCTATCGAAATTGGTTCTTCATAATTATAAAGAACTATTCTTCAAAAGAATTTTTTACCAATTTTTCAAATATTTTAATTGAAAGATGTCACAACTTATCATATTTCTTTAAAGAAACCATTTCTGTTTATAAATGGAAATCTATTATAATTTTTCCGTTCGATTTTATAAAAACATCTCTTGAAATTTTCATTTTACTCCCCAAAATATTAAAAAAACGAAAAACAATTCAAAAATTGATAAAATTAAACAACTTAATATGATTATCGGCATTGATATCTCATCCATTCCTTATAAAACTGGCGTTAGTAATTACACTCTCAATCTAATTAGAAATTTAGTTAAACTCGATAAGATCAACACTTACAAACTTTTTTATTCATCTCTTCGACTTCCACTTCCAAATGAAATACTTGCAATTAAAAATACTCATCCAAACGTTAAAGTCTATCAGTTCAAACTACCACCAACCTTCCTACAAATTTTATGGAATCGATTCCATATTTTCCCAATTGAAATTTTTATTGGCAAATGTAACATTTTCCATACATCAGACTGGACTCAACCACCAACCATAAAAGCCAAAACAATTACTACTGTTCACGACCTTACTCCTTTCTTACACCCTGAATGGCACCATCCAAAAGTTATTACTGCTCATAAAAATAAAATGAATTTAGCCGCCAAAAAATGTTTTAAATTTATCTGTGTCTCCCAAAGTACTAAAACCGATTTATTAAAAATTTTTCCTAAAATTAAATCAGAGAAAATTGAAGTTATTTATGAAGCCGCCGAAGAAAAATATGGAAAATTTTTAAAATTAACAAAGGAAGTTCAAATAAAGAAAAAAGAAAACATTAAAAAACAATATGATTTAGATAAATTCATTTTAGCCCAAGGCACTCGTGAACCACGAAAAAATCTTAAAAGATTAATAGAAGCCTTCATTATTTTCAAAAAAAATAATCCCAATTGTAAAGTCAATTTAGCTATTGCTGGAAAATATGGCTGGGGAGAAGATGTTGATGGCGCCAAAAACCCATCTGTAAAAATTCTTGGATTTATCCCCGAAAAAGATATGGTTGCTCTCCATGCCAGTGCTATTTGTTTAGCTTATCCATCTCTTTATGAAGGTTTTGGCTTACCATTGGTCAAATCTTTAAAAGTTGGAACTCCGATTATTACCAGTAATATTTCTTCTATGCCCGAAGTCGGAGGTAATGCCGCTCTTTATGTCAATCCAAATTCAATACCAGACTTGACCAAAGCTATCACCAAAATAATTAAATCATCTGTTCTTAGAAAGAAATTAACAGCTAATGGTCTAATACAAGCCAAAAAATTTGATTGGTTGAAAACTGCTGAACAAACTTTATCTATTTACAAAAGTTTATGTTAATCGGAATTGATGGTAACGAAGCCAATATTAAAAATCGTGTCGGTGTCGGTCAGTATGCCTTTAACCTTCTAAAAAATATTTATTTAATTGACCAAAAAAATCAATATATTATTTACTTAAAAGACCAACCGTTAGAAGATCTTCCTCAAGAAAGGCAAAATTGGCATTATAAAATTTTTGGTCCTCAAAAGCTTTGGACTAAATTTGCTCTCCCAATTCATCTTTTTACTCAAAAAGAAAAATTGGATATTTTTTATTCTCCCGGTCACTATTCTCCTCAATTTGCCCCTTGTCCCACAATTCCAACCATTCACGATCTTGGTTATCTTCAATTTCAAAATCAATTCACTAAAAAAGATCTTTATCAATTAATTAATTGGACTCGTCAATCCATTAAAAAATCCGCTCATATAATTACAGTTTCTGATTTTTCTAAAACTGAAATTGAAAAAACTTATCAAATTGATCCGCAAAAAATAACTATTGCCTACAATGGTGTTGATGAGCCTTTAAAAGTTGATTTAAAAACACAACAAAAAATCTTATTATCCTACTATTTACAACATAAAAATTATTATTTATATTTAGGTACACTAAAACCAAACAAAAACATTCCATTTCTAATTCGATCCTTTTCTCAATTTTTAAAAACAACTGATCAGAAAACTAAACTAGTAATTGCTGGTAAAAAAGGATGGCTTTTTGATGAAATTTTTATTACCGTTCAAAAAGAGGGGATGGAGTCTAATATTGTCTTTACTGACTTTGTCGATGAATCTCAAAAAACAACTCTTTATAAACATGCCAAAGCTTTAATTTTACCTAGCACTTATGAAGGTTTTGGTATTCCCGCCATTGAAGCTATGAAATCAAACACACCCGTAATTTCCAGTAATATTGACCCACTAAAAGAAGTTATTCAAAATAACGGTTTTTATTTTGACCCAACCAATCAAGAAGAATTGGTTCATCAGTTAATTAATTTTGAAAGAATTAATCCCAAAGAAATCAAAAAAATAACTGATCAAGCCAAAATTCGTGCTGATTTTTTCACTTGGACCAACACCGCCAAATCCGTAATTTCCGTTTTTGAAAAATTTAAAAATGTAGGGGTGTGATTTATCACGCCCAAAAATATGGGTTTGATTAATCAAACCCCTACAATATATAATGTACATATGAAAGACCGCACTGGCAAGAATCTAAATTTTCAAGAAATCTCTCAAAAAATTATTAATCGCTTTAAAACTATTTGCCTCGAATTTTGGTTGATGATTTTAAGATTTGTCGGCTACATTCCTATTCACACTATCAGAAAAATTTTTTACATCGCCTCTGGAGTTGATATACCTTTAAATTCAACTATTCACATCGGTGCTAATTTTTTCAACCCTTCAAATATTAAAATCGGCCACGATACCATCATTGGTGATCATTGTTTTCTTGATGGCCGTGCTAAATTAACCATCGGCAATCATGTTGGCATTGCCAGTCAAGTTTTAATTTATAACGATGAACACAATATTCATTCCAATAATTATGAAAATTCTTTTGGTCCAGTTGAAATTGGAGATTACGTTTTCATTGGTCCTCGCGCCATAATTTTACCTGATGTAAAAATTGGTAAAGGTGCTGTTGTTGCCGCCGGTGCTGTTGTTACTAAAAATATCCCCGATTTTGAAATATGGGGCGGAATTCCAGCTCAAAAAATAAGTGATCGAAAAAATAAAAACCCAAATTATAAACTTGGTCGTGCTATGTTATTCCAATAATATGATTAAAAAAATATTAATTGCCTTATTTTGTATTTTTAATATTTTTGCCATTGTTTATCTAATCAGTCCAACTCCAACTCTTCCTGATCTTGTTAACAGTGTTAAATCAGACGAACCAGGCGACACTGTTCAATTAAAAAATGTTTCCGCCTACTACACCAACATGACTCGAACTGAAGTCATGAATTTTTACAAAGCTTACTATAGTGGCCCATTTAGAATCATTCTTAATCATCCACCCGAAAAATCGAAAGAAATAATTAAAGACACTATTCAAAGTTATTATTTTGAAGAATTTGTTCTACCTTTCAAAGAATCTATTTTTATTAATGGCTTCGAATGGGAAAATGATGTTTTCACCAAACCAGAAAATCGATTAAAGAATAAATTGATTTTCAAGGATAAAGAATACAAAGCCAAAATTACCATCAAAGCCATTCCTACTTCAACACCAAATCGTATCATTGCTTTTTTATTCACCGAAGCCGCTGTCATTTTTACTCTCTACGCTTACAAATCTTTTTTAAAAAAGAAACATGATTAAGCCTGTTCTTTCGATAATTATTGTTTCCTACAACACTAGTGAAATAACTATTAATTGTCTTAAATCAATTTTTAAAGACAAAGGTCTTAAAGAAATTCCTTTTGAAATTATTGTTGTCGATAACAATTCTAAAGATGATTCGGTTATTCAAATCAAAAAAAACAAAGAAATAAAATTAATCTCCAATAAATTTAATGGGGGATTTGGTAAAGCTAATAATCAGGGTTTAAAAATTGCCGAAGGTAATTATATTTTATTTTTAAATTCCGACACCATCATTCTTCACTCCGCCATCAGTCAAACTTTAAATTGGCTTTGCTCCCACCCCGAAGCTTCTGTTTGCACTGCTCAATTATTGAACAAAGACAAAACAATCCAAGCTTCTGGCGGTTTTTTTCCAAATTTACTAAACATAAAAACTTGGTGTTTCAATTTAGATGATCTTCCTTTTGTTAATAAAATTATCAAGCCTCTTCATCCTCACACACCAAATTTTTACACTCACGACAAATTTTATTTAAAAGATCACCAACAAGATTGGGTTACTGGTGCTTTTATGATGGTTCGATCATCTCATTTAAAACCAACCCATGGTTTTGATGAAAATTATTTTATGTACGGTGAAGAAATTGAACTTTCTTATCGAATCAAAAAAAATAATCCCCAATCTCAAACTTGGTATTTAATTGGCCCTCAAATTATTCATCTTGGCGGTGCTTCAGCTCAAAACAAAATCGATCCAATCATCAACGAGTATCGTGGTATTCTCGCTTTTTTTAAAAAACATAAAAGCCAATGGCAATACAATATAGTTAAATATCTAATTAAATTTAATGCCTTCAATCGTGGTGTTATATACTCTATTAGAGGTAATAAAAATACCGCCTCACTTTATTTTCAAACATGTTCAAAAATCTAAATATTTTTCGACCAATAATCGCCATTCTCATTTTATTTATTCCTCTCTATCCCAAGTTTCCCTTAACTAGCGTCGATGGCACATATGTTGCTATTCGTCTCGACGATTTGGTGATAGCCATTGCCATTTTAATTTGGGGCATTCATCAAATTACTCATAAATTTCCGGTTTTCAAAATAAAAATAACCAAATTATTTTTAGCCTATTTTATGGCTATTATTGCCAGTTTTGTCACTGCATTTTTAGTTTATCAAACCGATTCCACTAGTCTTCTACTTCTCCATTTGGCTCGCCGTTTTGAATACATTTCTTTATTTTTTATTGCCATAAACAGTGTTAAATCAAAACAAGATTTAAAATTTAGTTATATTTTTCTTTTAATAGCCACCACTCTAGTAAGTATTTATGGCTATGGTCAAAAATATTTTCAATTCCCAGTAATTTCCACTATGAACTCCGAATTTTCCAAAGGCCAATTACTTCAAATGAGTACTTGGACTCGTATTAATTCTACTTTTGCTGGTCACTATGACTTAGCCGCTTTTTTAAGTGTTGCTCTAATAATCATTGCCACAGTTTTTATTTTGAATAAAAATAAATGGATTAAATTATCTAGTTTGATCGTTTGGATTACTGCTTATCCAATTCTAACTTTCACTGCTTCTAGAGTTTCAATTTTTGCCTTTCTTATCGGAATTTGTTTTACTCTCTTTGCTTTAAGAAAATATTTTTGGATTATTCCTTTTTTTGTTTTAATTGGCTTTAGTATTTTTAATTCAGAAGATTTAAATCAAAGATTATTAGCTACTATTCCCGCTCTAAAAAATCAAATAACTAAAACTAAAACTACAATTACTATAACTCCTACCGCCACTCCAACTTCAATTCCAATTGCAGCCGTTATCACTAAAACGCCAATTATTAAAACGATATCACCAACTCCAACCATCGTTCACCACATTACCACTGAAAATTATCCTACCGTTGATGCTGATGCTGGCGTCGCCCGATCCGGTGAAATTCGTTTTAATGTTGAATGGCCACGAGCCATTAGAGCATTTAATAAAAACCCAATTATTGGCACTGGTCTTGGTTCTATTACTCTCGCTACCGATAATGATTATCTTCGATTGTTAGGCGAAAGTGGACTTTTAGGATTTATTTCTTTCATGGCAATCCTACTATTTTTCACAATCAAAACGATACCTTTAATTTTCAAAAAGAATCAATTACTTAATAATCAAATATCTATTATCTTTCTTGGTTGTCTTTTAACCACTCTAATCAACGCTGTCTTTATTGATGTGTTTGAAGCCTCAAAAACTGCCTATCTTTTCTGGATAATGATGGGGTTTTATTATCAATTACTCAATTTTAAAGATGAAAAATAAAAGAAATATTTTAATGATCACCCCTTATATTCCGCGCCTTTCCCAGTCCGGTGGCCAAAACAGCTCTTTTTATTCAATAAAATATTTGTCTCCAGAAAATAATATTACCTTAATTTGTCTTAGTCCAGATGAAGAAGGATTAGAAGACATTAAACAATATTGTTCTAAGGTTATTGTTGTCAAACGTGGTAAAACCTGGGATCCCAAAAAAGTTCTCATGACTGGATTTAGTCCATATCCTTTTTTAGTCATGAAACACATCAATAAAAAATTTCGCGAAGCCATCCAACATGAACTAGATACTAATTCTTTCGATCTTATCCACTGTGATTGTTTTTATCCAATGCCCAATATTCCTAAAACAAAAATCCCAATTGTTTTAGTCGATCTTACGGTTGAATATGAAGTCTATAAACATTATGTTGAAACTGTTACTAGTTGGAAAAAAATTTTAAAACCTCTTCTCTGGATTGACGTTTTAAAGCTTAAATATTGGGAAACTTATTATTGGAAAAACACTCACACTGTTGTTGCTTTTGCCGAAGAAGACCAACAATTAATTTCCAAAATCACCGGCCGCAATGATATTAAACTTTTTCAAAATGGTGTTGATAATAAATTTTTTGAATCAAAGGCTAAAACTGAAAAAAGCAAATTTCCTTCAATTTTATTCGGTGTTTCCAATATGAAATGGATGCAAAATCGCGAATCTGTAGAAATGAT
>Ga0172379_10008127_pt1 | contig 13345 bp, 9 predicted proteins | sample GrowelOW334metaG_FD_119756 | JGI IMG/M metagenome (GOLD analysis project Ga0172379, IMG submission 119756) | Groundwater microbial communities from an aquifer near a municipal landfill in Southern Ontario, Canada - Groundwater well OW334 metaG | ecosystem: Environmental > Aquatic > Deep... | reverse complement strand
ATCAGATATTGGACCTTCTAGGTTTATAAAAGAGATATCAGATTTTTTTAATATTGATAATTTATCAAAAAGTGCTGAATAGTCTCCTTTGAAATTTTTATTTATTGAATTTTTTACCCCACGGTCGAGCATAGCATCTCCACCAAAAAGAAGAGTCACATAATCTTTATCATATATTTGGGGTAAGTCAGTCCTTTCTTTTACCCATGCTGTATTTGCATCAGCTTCTCCTCCATAATATATATTTTTATTTAAATATTGTAATAAATTTTCTACATCTTTGTAGCGATCTTTACTTTGCAATAATGTGATAGCTATGTTTCGTGTTCCTGTTTCTCCTAGTGGAATTGAGAATAGAGAGACTACAGTCTCTTTTGCTGGGTCTGTGTAGCCACTTTTCCCACCCAAATAACCATCTTCTGATAAAAATTGATTTGTGCTAAACCAACTATGACTTTTAATTGAGTAACTTTTTTTTGTCGTTATTTTTAGTAGATCTGGTTTTTTTTGGTCTATATATCCAGCTAATTTAAACATATCAAGAACAGTTGATTGATTTTTAGAAGAAAGTCCACTAGGATCGCTAAATGTTGTTTTTGATAGATCTAGCCTTAAAGCTTCCTGGTTCATTTTTTTGAGAAAAATATTTCTATCAAAATATTCAGCTATTATTTCAGCTGCATCATTACTTGATTCTAAGAGTAATGGATAAATAAGATCTGTAACTTTTATTTTTTCTCCTAATTTAAAATTACCATTTTGTCCATAAGTGGATAGTGCCTTTTTTGAAACTTTTGTTATGTCGTTTTCTCCAATTAGGTCTGTTGCTACTGTAGCTGTCATCAGCTTAGAGACAGAAGCTATAGGAAACTGTTCATCTTGATTTTTTGAAATTATGATTTCTCCTGTGTCTAAGTCTCCAATTAGATATGCATTTGCGCTTACTTTTGGTTTTTGGCTCGAATCTTTTTTAGCATAAAAATATTTCTGCATTGTGTTTGTTTCTATTATAGATCCTATAGTCATTGCAGTGTTTGTGTTTGGATCTAATTTTTGAGCTTGGATCTTTTTTGAAACATTATCAAAAATAAAAGACACAAAAAATATACCAATAATGATTGCTGATATTATCCAAAATATAGATTTAATTTTTTGATTTAAAGGACTGTTCATGTTTATTATGTTACCAGTACATAATCTATTGTCTTTTTTTCTAAATCTACACTTTTTACTTTTATTGTTACATTGTCACCCAAGCGATACTTTTTCTTCTTTTTTTGTCCTACTAATTCTAATTTCTTTTCATTAAAAATATAAAAATCATCCCCCATATCTTTTATTCGTACGAGTCCTTCACATTTTGTTTCTATTTCTTCTACATATATACCCCATTCTGTAACACCGCTTATGGTGCCTTTAAAAGTTTGTGCAATACGAGAAGACATATATTCAACTTGTTTATATTTTATTGAGGCTCTTTCAGCATCGGAAGCATATTTTTCTCGTTCTGATGAATGTCTTGAAATTTCTTCATAAATATTTAATTTTTCTTTACCAACCTTTGATTTTTTTAGATAATCTGTTAAAAGTCTGTGTACTACTATGTCTGGATATCGTCTTATTGGGGATGTAAAGTGAGCATAATATTCGAAAGCTAGACCATAATGTCCTATATTTTTTGTAGAATAAATTGCTTTTGCCATAGAACGTATGACTGCACGATTTACTGTACCTTCTTCACTTTTACCTTCTAAACTTTTCAAAAGAGCATTTATTTCTTTTGTTGGGATAACTCCATCTATTAAAGACACTTTGTATCCTAAGCCTCGTAAAAAGAATGCTAAATCTGTCATTTTTTCTTTACTTGGATTATCATGTATGCGATATACAAACACTCCACCATCTTTTTTTGTACCCTTAGAAATAGTTTCGGCGACTTTTTTATTTGCCAATAACATAAATTCCTCAATTAACTTATTTGAATCACCACGTATTTTTTTTATAACTTTTATAGGAGTTCCACTTTTATCTAAAACGAATTTTACTTCTTCTTGCTCCATGGAAATTGCCCCATTGGTAAATCTTTCTGTTGTAAGTTTCTTTGCTAAATTATTTAGAATGGAGAGTTCTTTGTGTAATGGTGTTTCTCTATTCTTTATTGATTCTTCTGCTTCTTCGTAAGAGAATCTTTTTTGAGAATGTATTATTGTACGCCCATACCATTCTTCTAAAACATGCGCATTACTATCAATAATAAAAACCGCGCTCATTGTGAGTCTGTCTTTATTTGGCATAAGAGAACATAAATCATTTGAAAGTATTTCTGGAAGCATTGGTATTGTTCTATCTACTAAATATACTGATGTACCTCTATTTTTTGCTTCACGATCGAGTTCATTTCCTATTTTTACATAATGTGATACATCTGCTATATGTATACCTATTTCATATTCGTTATTTCCAACTTCTTTGAAAGAAATAGCATCATCAAAATCTTTTGCATCTTCTGGGTCAATTGTGAATGTTAAAGTTTTTCTAAAATCACGTCGATCTTTATAATCTTCATCTTTAATTCCAAGACTTTTTATTTTTCTTGCTTCTTCTTCTACTTTTTGAGGGAAGTCACTATTAAAACCTTTTTCCATTGCGATAGCATACATTTCTGCATTATTTTCTCCTGGCTGTCCTAGGACTTTTATTATTTTTCCTTCCGGTCTCTTTTGTGAATCTTTCCATGATGTTATTTCTGCATAAACTTTTTGTCCTGGCTTAGCACTATTTAAAAATTTTTCAGGTATTAAAATATCAGTATACATTTTTGTATCATCTGGTTTTAGGGAGAAGGTCGGTTCTTCTCCAGCAGGAGAAAGACCGACCTTCTCCGACTTTTCCAAAACTCCAGAAAAACCAATTTTTGCACGAGAAATTATTTTTGATACTTTTGCAGTAAGTCGTCCATGTCCTTTTTCATTTAATATTATTTCAACAGTGTCTCCATGAAGAGCTGTGTTTAAGTCTTTAAAGTTAATTTCTGGATCTTCTTCAAATTCTGGAATTTTTACATATCCAGTACCCTTAGAGGTTATAGAGATTATGCCTTGTATTATATTGTTTATTTTTTTTGTTTCTTTTTTATGTTCTTTTTTCACTCTTTTAATATAGCATATTATTTGCTCTTTTATATAAAGAGTTCATAATTAAGTTATGAAAAATAATAAAGGTTTTACAGGAATAGGTATCATATTAGCAATAATTGCTGTTTTAGTAGTCGGTGGTGGAGCATATTATTTGGGAACAAAAAATAGTTTTATACCTCAAAATACAGAAGTAGATAATTTAGAGCCAATAGAAAATACTGATGAAGTAAATACTGAAGAGCCAGTAGTTGAATTTTTTCATAATCAACCAGGAGATATAAAATCAATAATAGTTAAGGGGGAGAATCAATGGATATTAGCAGTTGATTTATTAAGTAGAAATCCAAATTGGCTCCCAGGTGTTGATAGTACTGGAGAATTTTTTATTAATCAAAATCCAAGAATTAGAAATCTTAATGTGACAGAAAATACAAAAACTTATAATTGCCAACAAGATGTAGAAGCAAGTTTTTTATTAAATACAGCAATATTTATATCTAATTTACAAAAGGCTAGCTACAAGACGGTTTATTTTGATATTGATGGAGAAAATATTACAGCCATGTATCAACAGTGTTTACCGTAATTGTGAAATAATTGTTTTGTGTTTTTAATATAAGGGGTATATTATAGATTTATGAAAAAGAAGGTATTAAAAAAGAAATCAGAGTATGTAACTACTGCCATTTTTGAAAAAGGTATGGATTTTATGGCGAAATCTTTTTCTAAAGTTTTTGAGAAGCTAGAACGTCATGATAAAGCATTTGAATCAATGTTTAAAGAAATGCAAAATTATGGCAAAGAAGCTCGTGAACACAGAATGACCATGAGTGGTTTAAATATTTCTGATATAACCCAAGAAAGAGAAATCGAAGGATTAAAAGTTCGTGTCGAAAAATTAGAACAAAAATTAAAATAATCTATGAAAAACAACAAAGGTTTTATAGGAATGGGTCTTATATTAGCAATAATTGCAGTGTTAGTCGTTGGTGGTGGTGCATATTATTTAAGAACAAAAAATAGTTCTGTGTCTAAAGATATAAAAGAAAATTTGCCAGTGGAAAATCAGACTCAAAATAATCAACTAGAAGAAAATCAAATAGAAAAAGGACAATATAAATTTGCTTATTATCAATATCAAGATAATAAATTATACATTTCTTCCACAGATGGCGAAGTAACCTTTTTAGGCTCAGATGTTAAGATAAAAAAAGATAAAATTGAATCTCCAAGATATTATTCTTATAGTGTGATGTCAAAAAATGTTTTAGAAAACATAAAGCTATCTCCAGATATGGGTTTTTATTCAGCCATACAATCAATTGATGACGAAGACCTTTGGATATTTACTGAAAGATATACACAGAATGCTCCTGATGGCGAGCTTAGTTCAAAATATAATTTATATTTTTATAATAATAAAACAAAAACAAGAGAATTTATTTTTTCTCAAGATAAAAACCCAGACCCTAAATATTCATTTATTCCTTTTGCATGGACTAAGGATATTGTATATTTGGAAGCAAAAGTTTTTGGAAGTGCAACAGAAAATGAAGGAATATGGTCATATGATATTAAAACAAAACAATTTTCAAAATTGCCGATAAGTTCTTCATATGTGACAACTCCTATTATTTCTCCAGATGGTAAATATTTTATTTATGGAGGAACAACGGGTCATAAAGACTTAGACTCATCCCTAAATATTATATTTGTTTATGATATAACAAAGAACCAAGAAAAAATTGTTGTAAAAGATAATAATTTTAGTTTTTGGGCTTCTGGGTGGATTAATGGTGGAATTAATACTTCTGATTTAATTAACATAAATGAAGATGAATCTTAATGATAGGTATAAGTTTTATTTATTAACTAATTTAATTTATGAATAAAAATAAAAGTTTATATAGAATAGTTGTAATTTTTGTGTTTATATTTTTTGTATTAATTATTAGCTATTCTAAATCTTTAGCTAGTTCAAATTTAGTTAATAATCAAAATAATGATTCTCAATTTCTTGTGACTCGTATTAATTCTTTATATAATAATATATCAAAAATCAATACTTTAAATAAAAAATCTACATCAAATAAAAACCAAGTTCAAATTCAAGAAGCAAAAGAAAGAAAAGAGCTCATGAAAGAACTTATGAAGAAAGACCCTTTTTTATTTAATGAATTAGCTATAAAGAGTAACGAGCGAGCTACTTTACCTTCTATTATACAAAATGATATAGAGCGTATGTCTACAATTTCTGGAGAGATAACGACTATTTATATTGATGATTTTGAGAATAAAAATAATGGTCATTATGAATATTATATAGATACTCCAACGATGCGATATTCTTTTTATCCAACATCTGAAGTCCCACTTCTTTCTGGCACGAATATCAAAGTTACAGGTTATGTGATAGATGATCAAATTTCAACAAATATTGACCAGAATCCAATAAAAAAATTTGGTGATGAACCGATCCTTGATTCTGTTGGAGACCAACGTACACTTGTGTTTTTAGTTAAATCTTTTTCAGGAGATGTTGAACCATTTACTCCAGCTGAAGGAAAAAAATTAGTATTTGACGGTCAATTCCAGAATTTTATGAAAAGTCAATCTTATAACAAGGTTAAGTTTAGCGGAGATGTTGTTGGATGGGTGTCTAATAATGAAAAAATTATAAGCAGTTGCATGTTCCTCACGGGTGATCAAATAAAAAATGCAGTCAATACGTATAAAATAGATCTTGCAAAATATGATCGCATTGTTTATTTATTGGACGGTGTTGGAGGTGGATGTTCTATAGTCGGTAAGAGCAGTCTTTTTATAGACAATACATCTTACTCTGTTTCTCAAGCTTCAGTTGGTCTTTATAATTATAATTCTCCTTCAGGCTGGGGAGCGCAACCGTTCACTTGGACAAATCTGGATTATGTTCTATCTCATGAACTTGGGCATAGTTTAGGTGTATCTCATGCAAATAGTTGGCTTTGTGAAGGTGGACAAATATTATACGGGAATTGCCAACACCAAGAATATGGAAATTATTATGACACTATGGGTACCACAAGTTATTCTCTTAATTTTAATGCGTATTTTAAAGAAAAATTAGGATGGATTCCTAAGAAACAAGTATTGTCTATTACAAAATCTGGTACTTATACATTAAATCCATTAGAGTATATAAAAGGTAATGGAGCTAGGTTGGCAAAAATATATATTAAAGATACAACAGAGAATTCTTATTTTGCAGAATTTAGAAAAGCTGTGGGGTTTGATTCAAATCTTGATAAAGCTGAACTTTCTAATAATCAAAATGGTATTTTTATTAATCGTGTCGAAGATAGTAATTTGGCTACTGAATTACTTGATATGAGTCATACATCACAAAATAATATAAAAGATGTTACATTAAATCTTCCTTCAACTAAAAGTTCCGTATATTCTTTTGTTGATCCTGGTAGGGGTATAACTATTGGTCCAGTTTTAAATGTTTCAAAATCTTTAGTATCATTTCAAGTGAAATTAGAAGAACCAAGTTGCACTTATTTTAACCCGATTATAAATAATTTCTCAACTTCTTACGAAGTTGCAGCGGATTCTTCTGGTTATGTTTCAGCAATGGTAAGAAATAATGATTATTATGGTTGTGATCAGTCTAATTTTGATGTTGACTTCATTCTTCCATCTGGATGGCAATTTATTAAATACAATACAGATTTGATATATATATCACCCGGTAAATCAGAATGGATGGGCGGAGATTTCTTTATTCCAAAGGGTACGCTTCCTGGCAACTACTCACTTTCATTTCAGGTTATAAATAAAACAAGTTATAAAATGGCAACTGAAAATTTCAATATTCATGTTAATGAACCACTGAATATTACAGGAATAAGTCCAACTATTGCGACACTAGGAACTAATATTACTGTCACTGGTACTGGTTTTAATCCTACTCAAAATCATGTAATTTTTAATGAAATAAATGGAAATAGTTGGTCTAAAACACAAATAGTGCCATCGTCTGATGGAAAGATTATATTCATTGTCCCAAATACTATGACGACATGTGACGGTAATAGCGGTGGGTGTAAAGATTTTCCCACACCAAATGGTGATTATGTAGTCAATGTTTATTCAAATGGTTCTTCAGCTAGTTTTAATTTTTATGTAGGGCAAAAATATCCGATTCCAATTGTCACTATTTCAGCTAGTCCAAATTTTTTAGTTACATCATCAGGAATGGCATCTATAATTTCTTGGTCTTCAATTTACGCTACGAGTTGTCAAGCTTATGGTGGATGGTATGGAACAAGACCAATTTCAGGTAGTGTAATTGTTTATCCTACAACAACTACGAATTATGGTATAACTTGTACAGGCCCTGGAGGCAATAATTCTAAATCAACTATTGTTACAGTTGGAATAACTCCAATCCCTTTGATTTGTGATTATGCGGCTCCTCCACTTGGTTGTAAATATATCAACGGTCCAAATTATAATAAAACTACGAAATGTGGTATGGTTTTAAGTTGTCCTTCTATTCCAGTTATTAAAAATTTGGATTCTGTATCTTTAAATTCTGCTTTAAAATCACAATCAGCAAATATTTTAGGTGCTCTTGATAATTCTAGTGATCAGAAAAAATCAGAAACAAAATTAGATGAAAGTGTAAATAATTCACAAAAATTAGTTTGTGGAGAATTTACTATGACTTTGAAAAAGGGAATGAAAAATGAAGAAGTTAAATGTCTTCAAAAAATATTAAATGAAAAAGGTTTCAAAGTTAAAGGAACAGAAGTAGGAAAAGAAACAACTTATTTTGGTTCTGCTACATTGGTAGCATTTAAGGCATTTCAATTAGATAAACAACTTATTATTGATGGAATATTTGGTCCTATTTCTCGTAAAGCTTTGAAAGATAGTATATAATTGAATTATTAATTATAAAATTATATAGAAGTTAATTAAAAAAAATATATGAAAAACAACAAAGGTTTTATAGGAATGGGTCTTATATTAGCAATAATTGCAGTATTAGCGATAGGTGGTGGGGCGTATTATTTAGGAACAAAAAATGGTGCTGAGCCAAAAAATGTAGAAAAAGAAAATGTTGTTCTTCAAGAAAATCAAACAAATCCTTCAGAAGTTTCTGTGCTTGAGGTTATTGGTCCGGAAGATTTAAATATAAACGAAGCAGGTACCTGGAAGATGTTATTTTCTGGTGACTCATATCATATTTCAGTAGATTGGGGTGATGGTAAATCCGAATCCTGTAATTCATCAAACTATTGTGGTCTAGTTAGAGAAGAACCCGGAGGGTTGAAGTCCGTTGAACTAGGTATATATCATGAATATACCAAAGCTGGGACTTATACATTTACATTTACAGTTACAAATTCATGGACTAAACAGAGTGCTAATATACAAAAAACAGTTAAAGTTGCGGGTTACTTAGTTGAATCTAAAACTCCTTTGGTTATAACTTTTCCACAAAAAAATGATCAGATTAAAACAGGTAATACATACGACATAAAATGGACAGGTTCACTGAGCTTAAATGGGTTAAGTGATCATTACTATGATGTATACCTCTGGGGGACTCCGGATTATGAGTTGTTTTTAGGTAGAATACTTGCTCAAAAAGGTTCTTACACCTGGAAAGTTCCTCAAGATATTCTACCAGGGAAATATATATTGCACTTTAACCTTGAGGGTACTACTGCTCAGTTTGCACAGAGTAATAGTGATTATTTTCAAATCACTGCTAAATAAAGATTAGTCCTTTTATCTTATCTTTAAATTTGCCTTTTATAAAATTTATGTTAGACTGTCTTTATGTTAAAAATAAGATTACAAAGAATAGGAAGGAAGAACGACCCATCATTTCGGGCAGTTTTAACTGATTCTAAAAACAGTACAAAGAGTGGAAGATTTTTGGAGATAGTAGGTACTTACAATCCAAAAGCAGGGGAGACAAATTTTAAGACTGATAGAATAAAATATTGGGTTTCAAAAGGTGCTCAGCTTTCTGATACAATGCATAATTTTATGGTGCATCAAAATGTAGTAAAAGGTAAGAAGAAAAATGTATTACCTAAAAAGAAACCAACACTAAAAAGGAAAGAACTGAAAGCTAAGAAATAACCCACCAAAGGTAGGCAGGCTTGCCTATAGATATGTGGGTTGTGTATAATTGAGAGCAAGCAGTGATAATAATTTCTTAAGGTCGTAACGCTGCAAAACATTAAAATTAAAATAATTCTGAAAAACATTATGCAAGACGCAGACAAAGTATTTCTAGAATATGTAGTAAAGGCATTAGTAGATAATCCAAACGATGTAAAACTCGATCGTACTGTCGATGAAATGGGGGTGCTTATTTCTCTTACAGTAAATCCTGCTGATATGGGTAAGATTATAGGAAGAATGGGTAATACAGCAAAAGCTATTCGTACATTGTTACGAATAATTGGTATGAAAAATAATGCCCGTGTTAACTTAAAGATTAATGAGCCAGAAGGAAGTGTAAGACCAGAAAGTACTCCAATGAGTTCAACAAAGACTGTTGACCAAGCTATGGAAGACTTAAAAGGAATATAAAATAGGCTCTAGGCGTTAGGCACTAGGCTCTAGCAAGAACTCAAGAGAAATCTTGGGTTTTTTGTTTGCTTTTATTTTCTAAAATTTATAGACTAAAGCTAATGCCTAAAGCCTAGTGCCTAGAGCCTACTTATGCGTTTTCATATAATTACAATTTTCCCAGATATTTTTGATTCATATTTAAATGAGTCTATTATTGGGCGGGCGATAAAGAATAAGCTTATTTCTGTTAAGTTTTATAATCCTAGGGATTTTATTAAAGCGCCGAAGAATAATTACAAGCCTGTAGATGATAAGCCTTATGGTGGAGGTCCAGGAATGGTGATGCGAGCTGAACCAATTCTTAAAGCTATTGATTTTGTTTTTAAAAAGCTAAAAGCTAAAAGCTCTAAGCTAAAAGCTGTTTTAGTTATTAATTTTATTCCTAGTGCAGAAAAATTTACGACTAATTATGCGAAAAATATTTCTAAAAAATATACAGATGTTATTTTAATTTGTGGTAGATATGAAGGTATAGATGCGAGAGTGGATAAAATTTTGAAAACCAAAAAGCTTTCAATAGGGGATTATGTGCTGACTGGAGGAGAAATCCCAGCGATGATATTGGTTGACTGTGTTTCAAGACAAATAGAAGGTGTACTTGGTAACTATGATTCTCGTGAAGAAGAAAGAATATCTTCCAGTGAAGTTTATACAAGACCAGAAGTTTTAAAATATCCATTCAACGCTGTTCATGGTAAAAAAAGTAAAAATTATAAAGTACCTAAGGTTTTACTTTCAGGAAATCATAAAGATATAGAAGAATGGAAGAAGAAAAAATAATTTGACAAAAAAACGAAAATGAGTATACCCCCACACCTATTTAGATACTTGGTTGACAAAAAATAGGTGTGGGGGTATACTAATAAACAAGAGATTTGATTGAGTTTCGGATGTATCTCAGTTTATATTAATAGGCTTATTATTAGGCATTAAGTTAATCACTATCCGAAATAAATAATATCGTTTTTAAAATAGAAAGAAGCGTTTTTGCTCTTACTTTTCTTTTTGTTTTTAACTCATTTGTGTTTATTTTGGGGATTTTAAAAACTCATGCAAACAGCAAAACGTCCCAAGAAATATTTTTCAAGGTACAAGAATCCATTAATAGCGTTTCCAAATTTAATAGAAGCTCAGACCAAATCTTATAAGTGGCTTGTCGAAGAGGGCATCAAAGAAGTTTTTAAAGAATTTTCTCCAATCATAGATTATTCTGGAAAAAAGTTTGAACTTGAGTTTACATCTTTCTCTCTTGGTGAACCTAATTGTGGAGAGAATGAAGCTAAGATAAATAAACTTTCATATCAAGGACTTTTGAAGACTCGTGTTAAGTTAACAAATAAAATTTTAGGTACTGTAAAAGAGCAGGAGATTTTTATGTCGGAGCTTCCTTTGATGACTCCACACGGAACTTTTATTATAAATGGAGTAGAGCGTATTATCGTGCCACAGCTTGCACGATCTTTTGGAGTTTTCTTCACAGAATCTGAAAGTAAAGGAAAGAGATATTTTGGTGCAAAGATAATTCCAGCTCGTGGAGTATGGATTGAAATAGAATCAGAATCTGATGGAGCAATATATATAAGAATAGATAAAAAAAGAAAGTTTCCAGCAACTGCACTTTTGCGTGTTATGGGATATGGCTCAAATGAATTAATGCTGAAAGCATTTGAGGGTACTCCTGTATGTAAAGATGTGATAGAAGCTTGCTTAGCAAAAGATGTGGCTAAAACATTAAATGATGCATATATTGAAATATACAAACGTTTGAGAGATGGAGATATGGCTACTCCTGATAATGCGAAAGAGTTTATTAATTCTTTATTTACTTCTGAAAGATATGATCTTTCTCCTGTTGGACGATATAGATTTAATCAACGTTTTGAAAAAGGACTAGACGATGAAGAACTTGCTCGTAGAACTATTTCTAAAGAAGATTTGATAACAGTAATTACAAATATTATTGTTTTAAACAATACAGTGGGTGCAAAATCTGACGACATAGATCACTTAGGTCAGAGACGTGTACGATTTGTTGGAGAGATGCTTCAGCAAAAAGTACGTACTGGTATGATGCAAATTAAAAGAAATATTCAAGATAGAATGTCTATTATTGATGTTGATACAGCATTACCTATTCATATTATTAATCAAAGACCACTACAAGCTCGTATTAAAGAATTTTTTACAACAAACCAGCTTTCACAATTTATGAGTCAGGAGAATATCTTGGCTGAAATGGAACATATTCGTTTGCTTTCTGCCCTAGGTCCAGGAGGACTCACTCGTGAACGTGCAGGGCTCGAGGTTCGTGATGTGCATCCTTCTCACTATGGAAGAGTTTGTCCTATTCACACTCCTGAAGGTCCAAACATTGGACTTATATTACACCTTTCAACTTATGCAAAAATAAATGATTTTGGAATTATTGAAACTCCATACATAAAAGTAAAGAATGGAAAAATTACTGATGAAATACAATACTTAAATGCACTTGAAGAAGAAAAATACAACATTGCTCATGCTGCAATCTCTTATGACGAACATGGAAAAATAACAGAGGAAAGAGTGGCAGCAAGAGTAAAGACTAGTCCAGGAATGATTAATCGTGATGAGGTTGATTTTATCGATGTTGCGGCAAATCAAGCTTTTTCTATAGCAACTTCCATGATTCCTTTCTTAGAACATAACGATGCCAATCGTTCTCTCATGGGATCAAACATGCAGAAACAAGCTGTTCCTTGTGTACTTCCTGAAGCACCACTTGTAGCTACTGGGATAGAAGCTCTTGCATCTCGAGATTCTGGTAGAATAATTCTTTCAGAAGAAGATGGTGTAATTTCTTATTTAGATGCGAAGAAAATAATAGTTTCTGGAAAAAAAGAAATTACTTATCCTCTTGTTAATTTTTTAAGAAATAATAATTTCTCTTCATTTCATCAACGTCCTGCTGTCGATGTCGGCCAAAAGATAAAAAAGGGTGATGTTTTGGCAGATACGACAAGTACTGTAGATGGACAAATTTCAATTGGACAAAATATTTTTGTTGCCTTTTTGTCTTGGTCTGGATCAAACTACGAAGACGCTATAATAGTTTCTGAACGTCTTGTTAAGAAGAGTAAATTTACTAGTGTTTATGTTGAAGAATTTGTCTGTGTCGTTCGTGATACAAAACTTGGACCTGAAATAACTACTCGAGATATACCAAATGTTGGAGAATTAAAACTTAAAGATTTAGATGAAGATGGTATTATCCGTATTGGTGCTGAAGTTAGAGAAAATGATATTTTGATTGGTAAGATTACACCAAAAGGTGAGACAGAGCTTACTCCAGAAGAAAGACTTTTGCGTTCAATTTTTGCTGAAAAAGCTCGTGATGTAAAAGATACTTCTCTTCGTATGGAGCATGGTAAGCGTGGACGTATCATTGGTATTAAAATTTTCTCTCGAGATTTAGGTCATACTCTTGAAGCAGGAATTATTAAAAAAATAATAATTGAGGTTGCTCAGGTTAGAAATATTTCAGTTGGAGATAAACTTTCAGGACGACATGGAAACAAGGGTGT
>Ga0172379_10008126_pt1 | contig 13347 bp, 8 predicted proteins | sample GrowelOW334metaG_FD_119756 | JGI IMG/M metagenome (GOLD analysis project Ga0172379, IMG submission 119756) | Groundwater microbial communities from an aquifer near a municipal landfill in Southern Ontario, Canada - Groundwater well OW334 metaG | ecosystem: Environmental > Aquatic > Deep... | reverse complement strand
TCTTTAAGTTCATTTTCATGTAACCGTTTTTCGCATTTTGAAATTAATCGTATCAGCTTGGAACTTATTGATATTTGTTTGAGCTTCTTGCCAATTTCTATTGCGGTAATATAGTCACCTTTCTTATAAAGGTCTTTCATCGTCGGGAAATTTCTCTTGAATATTTCTTGTTTTTCTTTTTCGGCAGCCTCAAGAGATTTTTCAAGTATTTTTTTTGCGTTTCTGTTGTTCGGATCCACTTCAAGTATTTCTTTAGATGCTTTTAACGCATCTACATACTTATTTTCATTAAGCAGTTTTTCTGCAATTTCAATGCCGTGATCTATGAACTCTTTGAGTTCTTTATTTGTTGCCATTTTCTAATTTGTCTATTAACGATTTCTCCTCATGTTTTTGCTCTTTTGATTTTTTATAGAAAATATAAAGAGCTCCAAGTCCTAATATTGGCAAGAGCAATAATGGTAAATATTTCGTATTGCTCGAATTTTCGCCGGGTATTGAAGTTGACTCATTTGCCAAGTTTTCTCCCGTGACCGTGAAGTTAACCATCATTACTTCACCTTTTATACCTGTTTCCGAATCTACCGGATAAAAATAAATCTTATGGTCTCCGGTCTCAAGATCTTCAGGAGCTTGTACTATGAATTCACCCGTTTCCGAGTCAGCCATTAAGACTGATGAGAATATAAAGCTTTTCCATGTCGCATAAATCGTTGTACCTGGATCTGCATATCCTTTTATTTGCGGTTTCGTTTCCGCAGTTTCTGCGTCAAGTTCCGAAACGGTTATTTCGGAAGTTGATTGCGTACTATCCACTTTGAATTTCGAAATGGCGGAAATGTCTTTTGCGTTACCGCTTTCATCGGTTTCGACCAGGAAGATTTCGTATTCTCCATCTTGTAAATCATCCTCTATTTCTGCGGCGAATTTACCGTTTGCATCCACCTCGGTTTCTGCAATCGAAACAGGGTTTCCGTTTTGATCCAGTATAGTGATTAGGACATTTGTATTTGGTTCTGAGGTTCCTCTTAAAAGCGTTTTCGACGAACTAAATGTATCGCCTTCTTTTAAGTTTGTGATTTTTGTTTTTATTTCGTCTGTTTGACTGACGCTGTTCGGATTTGTGTCGTACTCCCATTCCTGACCATCACTAAGACCATCGCCATCGGAATCTTTTACCTCCGGATTTGTTCCGTTTTGTATTTCAATATAGTCACTTATGCCATCTCCATCGGTATCTTTATCTTCAGGATATTCAGTTGTATCTATGTCCTCTTCTTTAATATCTTTCTGTGTTGGAGATGTTTCCGTAAATACTTCTTTTGCGTCACTCAATCCATCTCCGTCGGTATCCCATGAGTTAGGGTTGGTATTAAGTCCTTTTATCTCTATATAATCGCTCAATCCATCTCCATCGGTATCGTTAACAGTTGGGTTCGAACCATATGTGTATTCTTCGGCATTTGTTAGCCCGTCATTATCGGTATCGGAATCCATATCAAAATCTTCATCTCCCAAGTATTTCAACGTCCATACATCCGGTACTCCGTCCGTGTTATTATCTTCCGTAATTTGCGTAAGAACTTTTTCAACATTGATTTCGATGTCTTTTTCGTCAGCTATATTCGAAAGATTTTCAACAAAAGATTCTGTTGAAGCTGTGGATGATGTCAAAATTGATGTTACGCTTGTTTGTACAGGTACGGTGTCTTCGCTTATTGTTATTTCGACTATCTTGCCTTGTGTTCCAATATTTTCCTCACCGCTAAGTGGTTCTTCATATGTGATGATGAATGTGTTTTCGTCAATTTTTTCTTCAGTTACTGTTGGGGACGGGTTTATAATTACTACCGGTGTTTGAATTGTTTCTGTTGCAGGGACTGTTTCAGTTTCCTCGATTGGTATTTCTATCTGTGGTATTTCCTCCTCAACCGGTATTTCACTAAAATCCTCATCCCCTGTTTCTTCTTCTCCCGCTAATTCATCGGTTCCTTCATCCTCTTCGATTGGAATTACTATTTCATCAGTTTCTTCAGTAGTAGATGAGTCTTCCGTTGTAGTGCTTGATGATGAACTGCCACCACCTCCTGCATAAACGATAGGTTCTCCACCTACTATTGTTGCTGTTGTCGATGGTGATGTATTAAGAGCTGAATCTTTTAATGTTATTATGTATGTATTTGATACATTCGCAGTTACGCTTACTGTAACGCTTGTTGTCCCGGTTCCTCCTATTGATGATCCACTATTCACACCATTTACGAATATCGATGTACCAACTTCACCCGATACGGCAATTGTCGTTGTAGCTGCGGATGCAGGTGATCCATATGATAATGTTGGTGCTGCTGGATTAACTGTGTCCATTGTAATCGTATATGTACCCGTACCGGACCTATTGAAACTGTAATCTTCCGAGCATAAATTAAATATATTTGCACCTTCAACCAAGGTGACAGCCTTTGTCCATGTTGTCGAACTGTCTGTTTTTCCAGTCCAAACAGAACCGTCATTTTCCACATTTGCATATGCCTCTTTTGTACCTGTAAATGTGTAAGCTGCTATAGCGGTTGGACTTGTTGAGCTTGTTACCGTTATATCTGCTGGAGGGGTTGAGTCTTGCGTAATTACTCCTGATGGACCGCTTGCTTCTGATGTTTTTTTAGTACTTATGTCAACTATTGTTGCGTAAAAATAACTTCCCGGTAGTGCTGCGAAATCCGCATTTAATTCAAATGCTCCGCTTGTAATAGTTGTGTTTCCTTCGTAATTCATAAGAGCCGGATTTGTACCATCCGTTCCACTGTAAATATCTACTGTTGTTCCATCGGCGAATCCCGTTATTGTGCCTGCAACCTTACTGGTTGTGTTTGTCGTAAATATTAAAGTTGATGTATTCCATGCCCCTGGAGTTGTTATTGTTATAGGTTTGCTTGGAGTGCCGTTCTGATATACCAAATTACCTCTAATTAAATCTACCGGTCCGGCACCGGTTGAAATACCAAACGAATCGCTGTTTTTTATTACATTCCCTTCCCCTGTTGTTACTCCTCCTATGATGGTTCCGGTTACTCCGTTGTCTATCAGTATTCCTTCAAAGCTGTTGCCCAGATCATAAGCCATGGTTCGATCCGTTGAAATGAAGTTTCCATTGATTGTTGAATTATTTCCACTTTCAATACGGATTCCTGCGCCATTACTGTTGGTTATTACATTCCATCCGGTTGTTCTTGTATTGCCTATTGTTAATGAACTTGAGTTCACGATTCTAATTCCGGCTCCGGCGTTACCTACATTTGTCGCAGCTGTCTCGGCTTTATCCGAACCTATAAGTGATGAGAAAATGCCAACATTATTTGTATCTTGGATTGCAATCCCGCCTTTATTTCCTGATATTACATTTGTTGCGATTGCGGATGTTTGATCTCCTATTTTAACGAATGATGTTGATGCACCTTTTATATAAATTCCTGCCCATCCGTTTGAGATTTTCGATGATCCGGTCAAATCTAATCCGATTATATTACCGCTTATTGATCCGCTTGCACTTGTGCCTGAAATAGCAACTCCGGTTCCGGAATTACCTGATATTACATTAAACCCCGTCGTTAAGTTGTTATTTCCGATTGTGAAACCTGATTCCGATATGTTTATACCATTACTTCCATTTGCCAGTGCTGCTGTTCCTGTGGCGTTTGTCCCTATTATTGTTGAATAGATTGCCACATCTTCAACCCCCGATGTTTTTATACCGTTATTTGTATTTCCCGAAATTACATTTGTGATACTCGCGCTTGAATCTTTTCCTATGATATTTAAACCAATGGCATTTTCAATAAAAATACCGTCTGAAGTATTTGGTATTGCCGATGTGCCATCGAAAGAAGTTCCGATATAGTTACCGGATACCGTATCGTTTTTTGTATTACTTCCCACATAAATTCCTCTATTCCCATTACCCGAGATTACATTAAACCCCGTAGTAAGACTACTGTTACCTATATTTATCATAAAACCTTCCAAGTCTATTCCATGTATGCTATTTGCTATCGCACCGGTTCCCGCTTCGTTTGTCCCTATATATGAACTGTATATGTTGCATTTTGCGCTTGCATAAATCCCGGACCAATCATTCCCCGATACTACATTAGTTGCCGTTGCAGAAGACGCATCGCCAATTGTTATTGTCGGATTTGAACTTGATGTATCTATTCGTATGCCGTTTTGTCCATTACCCAAGTCTAATGTGCCATCTGCGGTTGTCCCTATGTAATTGCCTGAAACTGTTATATTTGGCACGACACCTGTTACATTGCCTGTTATGTTTATACCGTGAGTGGAATTTCCGGAAATTATATTTCTTCCATTGGCACTATTTTCTCCTATTACTGCCGTAGATCCGAAATTTTGGAATATTATACCTTGGCCGTTTGGGATCGCTATATTCCCAGCCGGGTTTGTACCTATTTTATTTCCTTTTACAGTTGTTGAACTCTGGATTTCTATGCCCCAATTTGTATTCCCCGATATTACATTCCCGTCTCCTGCCGTATTGCCTCCGATTATTGTATTTGTCGGATTGTTGCCAACCACTATACCTTTCGCATTTGGGATGCTAAGACTGCCATCAGCTTTTGTACCTATATAGTTGCCTTTTACAGTTGTACCTGATCCTCCTTGTATGAATATTCCTTCGTTTGTATTTCCTGAAACGACATTCATCTGTCCAGCTGCATTCCCTCCGATTACCACATTTGATGGAGTTCCATTCGTTCGTATTCCAATGCCGTTTGCGATTGCGGCACTACCTGCGGCATTAGTACCTACATAATTTCCATATATATAAACTCCGTTTGAAGAATTTTCTTGTGAAATTCCAAGACTTGAATGTCCGCTTATTACATTCCCTTCACCGGCATTGCTTCCTCCTATTGTTACATTGCTTGTTCCGAGAATTTCGATACCAATTGCGCTTGCTCCAAGTACTGCCGATCCGTCAGGTTTAATCCCTATATAATTTCCTTTTATTACCGTTCCGCTTGCGCCGCTTCCAATTGAAATTTCTGCCGCATCGTTGTCGGCGATGACATTTCTTTCCGCCGTCGTTGAGCCTCCTACCACATTACCTGTACCGCTTATGCTAATACCAAACTGATTTGCACCGCTTGCAGTATTGTCTGTTTTAACTCCGATATTGTTTCCAACAATAACATTGGAGGTACCGTTGATTGCAATAAATTTTTGAGAATTGCCCCAGAAATAGTTCCTATCTGTACCACCGATTCCGCCGATAGTATTTGTATCCCCAAGTATATCCAATAGGTTGCCAGTTGTTGTGAATCCGTACAATTCAAGACCTTTTATCGTGCTACTACTTGCATTAAGCATTATTCCGGTTTGACTATTCCCGTTTATTTTCGTGTCGCCTCCACCATCTATAACGATAGTATCTGTTATCTGCGGAAGTGGTGATAAAAGAGTGATAGTCCCTCCACTGATTGCCGCATCAAAAGTTACAGAGTCTGATCCAACCGTGTTGTTAGCAACACATATCGCTTCTCTTAATGAAATTTGTACATCCGTACCCGGGAGATTTACCGCCGTGATTGTGGCGCAGTCACCGGAATCGTTTACATCGCTGGTTGTATCAACCGTGAATGATGCCGCTTTTGCCAAAGGTATTTTCTGCAAATAACCTGTTGGTAAAACAGATGTTATAACCAGCCATGATAAGAAAATCGATGGCAATACTTTTTTCATTTTTGCTGACATGTTTATATTTTTGTTAGATTTTATCTTGGTATTATAGCAGAAAACATGCCAAAAAACAACCCTTCCGGTGCTGTATTTTGTAGGGCTGCCTGGTTCCTTACTCCAGGGCTTCCAGTTGTTTTCTTAACTTCTCCAGTCTTGCGACAATCTCCTCTTTTCTAATCCGTTCTTTTTCAACCACTTCTTTCGGAGCTTTGTTTACAAAACCGGCATTCCCCAATCTCTTTTCAATAAAATCTATTGTTTCTTCCATCTCGGCAATTTCTTTTCCGATTCTCTTACTCTCTTTTTCTTTATCGATAAGCCCTTCTAGCGGTAGAAATATATCAATATCTTTTTCTGCGGACATAAGCGCGTTTTTGACTTTCGGGCCGGATTTTACAACCTCAAGTTCCGACAGATTAGCCATGCGCGTAATTATCGCTTTTTTTTCCTTAATTAATTTTTCATATTTACCCGCATGAATTATCGCATTTATTTTTCTTGTAACATCCACACTGCTCTCCACCCTTAACGCTCTGATTTTAGAGATTATATTTTTTACCATTTCTATTTGTCCTTTTTCTTTTTTGAAATCCATTTTTTCATCTACTTTTGGCCATGGTTCGGATATTAGAAGAGTTTTTTGACCTAAATTTTCCCAAATCGTTTCTGTTACAAAGGGCGTGAAAGGATGCAGTAATATTAAAATTCTCTTAAATACGAAACTTAAAACTTTTGGATTTTTATTTACCTTGCTCATTTCGAGATACCAATCGCAAAACTCTCCCCATAAGAAATCGTAAACCTCCGTTCCCGCATCTGAAATCGAGTATTTTTCAAGCTTCTTTGTCGTGTCTCCGATAACCGTATTAAGACGGGTCAAAATCCATTTATCCGTTTCAGAAAGTTCGGATTCAATTACATCTTTTTCAGTAACCGAGTAATCATTTTCTTCTATATTCATGAGCACGAATCTCGCGCTGTTCCAGATTTTATTAACGAAATTTCTATATCCGGCAATTTTCTCTTCATAAAGCCTAATGTCATTTCCCGGGCTTGAGCCGATTATAAGGCTCAATCTAAGCGCATCAGCTCCATATTTTGCGATCATATCAAGCGGATCAATACAAGTTTCCGGCTTGGATTTGCTCATTTTTTCACCTGTTTTCGTTCTTACAAGTCCATGCAAATAAACCGTCTTAAATGGTATTTCATTAAGGACGTAAGTTGTCATAAGAATCATCCTCGCAACCCAGAAAAACAAAATGTCGTAACCTGTTTCCATAACGGATGTCGGATGAAATCGCTTGAGATCTTCTGTCTTTTCTGGCCATCCGAGAGTCGAAAAAGTCCAAAGTCCCGAAGAGAACCATGTATCAAGAGTATCTTCGTCTTGCTTAATATTTGTACTTTTACATTTGGTACATTTTTTCGGCGGCGTGGCTGAAACGATAACCTCATCACAATCTTTACAGTAAAAAACCGGTATTCTGTGTCCCCACCAAATCTGTCTTGAGACGCACCAATCGCGGAGCTTCTCCATCCAATGATAATATGTCTTATCGAGTCTGTTAGGTAAAATTTCCACAGAGCCGTTTTTTACAACTTCGATGGATTTTTCTTTGAGTGTTTTTCCACCAAGTCGTTTAACTTTCTTATTAACATCAATAAACCACTGCTTGGAAGTTAGTGGTTCTACCGATGTTCCACATCTGTAACAAACAGATAATTGATGTGTGTAATCTTCGGTTTTCTCAAGAAGTCCCATCTTGTCCATATCTTCCAAAATCGCTTTTCTACATTCAAGCGTTGTCATTCCAGCGTATTTTCCACAATTCTTCATCATTCTCCCCTCTTCATCGATTATTTTTTTCATCGGTACTCCGTGTCTTTTCGCGATATCGAAGTCTGTGAAACTATGAGCTGGTGTCACTTTTATCGCACCCGAACCGAATTCCGGATCGACAGCTTCATCCCCTACAACCACTATCTCGAATTCGCCAAGTACCCCCGGAATCATGTATTTTTTACCAATCATTTTCTTGTATCTTTTGTCCTTTGGATGCACGGCAACGGCTGTATCACCCAGTTTTGTTTCCGGTCTTGTTGTGGCAAGAGAAAAAGGTCCATATTTAAGCCAATAAAGCTTGGTTTTTTCCTCTTTATAATCGACCTCGTCATCGGCAAGAGTTGAACCGCATCTCGGACACCAGTTCACTATACGATCTCCCCTGTAAATCAGCCCATCCTCATGCATTCTGGCAAAAACCTCCATTACCGCTTGTGAGAGTCCGTCATCGAGTGTGTATCTCTCTCGACTCCAGTCACAGCTTGAACCCATTTTTCTAATCTGATTTCTTATTGTCGATTGTGAATTTGCTACGAATTTTTTAACTTCATCCAGAAATTTTTTCCTACCAAGATCGTGTCTTGAAATTCCTTGTTCCGCAAGCACTTTTTCAACCTTGTTTTGAGTCGCTATTGCCGCGTGATCTGTTCCCGGAATCCATAAAGCTGCATGACCATCCATGCGCTTGTATCTAATTAGGACATCTTGAATTGCCAACATAATCGCATGACCGAGATGAAGAGTTCCGGTCGCGTTTGGAGGTGGCATTGCAATCGAGAATGTTTTTTTGGCATTTGATGGCTTAAAACTGCCACTTTCTTCCCATTTTTTATAAATATTGTTTTCGAATTGATTTGCGATATAAGCTTTGTCGAGCATTGTGAGTAGAGTTACAGAATGCAGAATTACAGAATTACAGACTGAAGAAAACATTATACTTATAACAGAAAAGGCTATCAGGAGTAAAGTTTGACAATCCTATCCTATAGGTGTATAGTTAACATTAGAAATAAACAATAAATGGCTGACGAATTATCAAAAAAATCCGCTGAAATAAAGACTTCCGTCTCTTCAAAGACTGAGGTTGCTGAAGGCGCTGCTATCCCGGAATCCGACGAGGCGAGTGAATTTGTTGATAAATTGCCAAGCGAGAAGGGTGAAAAATCCGCTGAAGACACTGCTGTTTCAGCAGGTGGCGGCAATAAACAGGCTAAAGATGATAAAGCTGCAGCCATATTGGCAGAGCTTGAACCCAAAGAATTGCCACCAAGAAATGTTATGAAAAGGCAGGTTCAAGATGTATTAGTGGGGCAAGAAAGTTTGCTCAGGAAAGAGGCTAGAAAATACGAACGACAAGGGAATCCTTACAAATTAAATATCGCCCTTCAGAAGATAAGGGAGATTAGGCTTATCCTTGCGGATTTGGCAAAGGCGACTTACGAGATTCTTAAGAATCTTTGGTTTAAGTATGTGCATAATGAGAAGAGGGTGTGAAGAAGTAGGAAAAGTTGGGTAAGTGACATAGTGACATAGTTAAGAGAAGATGGTGGTTTTCAAGTTGTAAGTTGTTAGTTACAAGTTCCAAGTTCCCTGCTATAATTCCGTCGCCTTTTTACTCGTGTCATGATGAAAGATTTGAAGTCAAAAATTCTGGCTCTCAAAAAAGAAAAAAATGCGGTGATTTTCGCGCATAATTATCAACGCGCGGAAGTTCAAGAGGTTGCGGATTTTGTCGGTGATTCTTTTAATCTTGCGCAAAGAGGGCTCGAAATCGATGCCAATATTATTGTTTTTTGTGGGGTAAGTTTCATGGCTGAGACTGCCAAGATTTTAACTCCTCAAAAAAAAGTTCTACTGCCAAGTTTAGGTGCGGTTTGCCCGATGGCGGCAATGATAGATGTCGTGCGTGTTCTTGAATTGAAAAAAGCTCATCCGAATGCGGCAGTTGTTGGTTATGTAAACACTACTGCGGATGTTAAGGCGCTGTGTGATATCTGTTGTACTTCCGCGAATGCTGTTAAAATAGTTAACTCTTTACCTCAAAATGAGATTATAATGGTGCCTGATAAAAACCTTTCCGATTATGTCCAACTCCATACCAAAAAAAGAATCATACCTGCAGAAGGTTTTTGCTATGTTCACAGCAAGATTTTCCCTGCTGCGGTCGCATCGGCTAAAAAGGAGCATCCGCAAGCCGAAATCCTCCTCCACCCGGAATGCCCGCCTGAGACACTTAAACTTGCCGATAAGGTTTTGAGCACTGCCGGAATGTTAAATCATGTTCTCAAATCTAATTTGCGTGAGTTCATTATCGGAACCGAGGAAGGTATGCTTGAGGTTTTGTCTTCTCATGCGCCAAATAAGGTTTTCTATGGAATTGGTGGTCAGTGTATTCAGCAAAAGAAGGTTAATCTTGAAAGGGTTTATGAATGTTTGAAGGATGAAAAGAACGAGATTACTGTTGATCCGATTGTGGCGAAAGGTGCGCTTAAGGCAATTACGAAAATGCTTAAAGCAGGAAGAAATGATTAAAGAATTTACAGATCCGGGAGCGCTTACGGTTACAAATAAGTTGTATGCCGATTATTTGCAGGGGTTGGTTGACTTGTGGTTTCTTGGTGACCTTGGGACGAGTGGTCGTGATGTTACGACGGAAACCGTAGTCTGTCCCGGGACGGTCGAGGCGGAGATTTCGTGTAAAAGTAATGGGATTATCGCTGGTATGGAAGAAATCGGATGGTTGTGCGAGAAGCTATCAGCTATCAGCTTAAAGCTCACAGTTAAAGATGGGGAAAGAGTTAAGAAGGGACAGGTAATCGCGCGAATCAGCGGTGATTATAAGACTCTCATGCGATACGAGAGGATTTTACTCAATATTCTTCAGAGGATGAGCGGAATTGCAACTTATACCGCTTCCCTATCGGCCAAGGTTCGCAAATATGGCGTTCGTTTGGCTTGTACAAGAAAGACTTATTGGGGAATGTTGGATAAAAAAGCTTGCGCGGTCGGTGGTGGAGCAACGCATAGATTGGGGCTTTGGGATGCCGTTCTTGTTAAAGATAACCATTTCGATATGGGGTTCAATCTTGGTCGTGTTAAGGGTGTTAAATTTGTGGAGATTGAGGTGGAAAATTTACGCCAACTCGATAGGGCGATTGCGAAACTTAAGAGTGTTAAGTTGCCGAAAATCGTGATGCTGGATAATTTTAATATTAAAAAAATTCCGGAGGCGATAAAGAAGTTGCGTCCGGAGAAGATTGCGATTGAAATTTCGGGAGGGATTAACGAGAAAAATCTGGTCAAATATGCGAAATTTAGACCCGATGTTATTTCGATGGGGAGCCTGACTCAGAGAGCGAGGGTGATGGATGTGGGGATGGAGGTAGTCAGCAAGACAGCAGAATAACTAGTAACTAACAGTTTGCAACTGGTAACTTAAAGAGCTTTGCTTACGCAAAACAGCTTATAAGTTAGGTTCAGTTGTCAGTTCCATCCCATCAAATGCATATGCACATGCATGACCTCCTGCCCGCCTTTTTCGCCGACATTAAATTGGAGTTGATAGCCTTCTGCGCCTTCTTGTTTCGCCAGTTTATTTGCGACATTTACCATATGACCGACGAGATGGTCGTGTTTACCCTCTTCCAGATCTGACACCATAGCGATATGTTCTTTTGGTACGATCAAAAGATGAATCGGAGCTTTTGGATGGATATCCTTGAAAGCTACGCAAATTTCGTCTTCGTGAAGTTTAGGCGAAGGAATTTCGCCCGAGATTATCTTGCAGAAGATACAGTCTGACATGTTTGTTTTTTGTTAGGGGTGCCTTACGCCTACTTAACTAATGAGTAAGTTGCACGACCCACTCTAACAAAAGATGCTCTTTTTTGTAAATTCAAAGAAATTGTTCCGGCTTTCACTTGGCGTTGTTTCAAAACACCTTCCATAATCTCTTTCTTGGTCATTTTGCCGTTTTTTTCAAGAAGTTTCTCGATAATATCGGCAACTGTTCCTTCGCTATAACCCCATTCTCTCAAAGCGTACAATCCACGACCGACAAGAACGAATTTTTCACATCTGATAAGTTCATTATGGACAGCTTGGACGGTAACAACTTTTTTATCAAATTGCGCTTCTGTAATCTTGTTTGCCAATTCAACGAAATGAAGAGAACGGCCTGCTTTCTTAAGTACAATATAAGCTTTGTCTCTGATGCTTTTTGGATTCACATGTCTCCAAGTCATAAGTCCGTATTCGGAACCTACGCGCTTTAGCATTTTATCGACTTTCAAGCACGAGGTGATGAAACTTTCACTCAAATCCTCCCCTTGTGCCTTCAAGTCCGTTTGAATATCGCGAGCGAGTTTCATTTCAGCTATGATGTCGCCTTTTTCCGCAAGTTTGGCTTTTGCCAATTTAAGGACTTTCTCAATAGATTCGTTTTTTGTGCCTTTTGAGTACCAGAATGTGTGATAAAGATTGATTTGTTCGTTTTCCTCGATTTCTTCATTTACGGAGAGGCTAAGACCGATAATATTGTGGTCGATTTCTGTTGGACTCTTAATTTGGTTGATAATGCCGGCAATTATGTCGTTTTCCAACATTACACCTCCGGCATTTTTCATGAGGCCGAGTGTGATTTCAGTAAGAAGGTTTAACTTGGTGTTTTTTGAGGTTCTTCTTAGTTTTGTTAGGGCGATTTTCTCGATCTGTCTAACGCGTTCTCTTGTGACCGATAGACCTTTTCCTATGCTTTCGAGGGTCTGTCTTGGTCTATTATTGAGTGAGAATCTTTTTATTACGACATCCTTTTCTTTTTCGGATAAAACCATGAACAGTTCTTCGAGCACTTCCGCTAGATTTATCTCTGCGATTGAGATTGTTTGTGAGTTGGATGTCATAAGGTAAAATGTTATTTCTTAATCTGAAAGGGGTGAATAATACCCCTATCTTGCAAACTTGTCAAATGGAAAATTATTATCTGTTATAAGTCAAATGCGGGAGGTAATTATAGAATGAAAGAGAGCAAACAGCAAGATGCAGACAGTAGAGTAGCTTATAGCTTGGAGATTATAGGTTATATATGAAGAGTGAAAATTCATGCCGTTGTTTGCTAATACTTATTCGTTTGTGTATTCTTAATCTCTTTAAATTTTAAAATCCTTGAAGATGACTCTTTCAACCCCAAGGTCGGTTGAACAAGCGGAATCATTTAGCGTACCAAGAGTTGGTATGAAGATATTTGTAAAACCGGAAGAGAGACAAAGGTTGGGTGAAATACCTGTTGTACTCCCTGATCAATTTGAGCTTTCGGAAATTCATCTAGTCGCTTCATCTTTGAAAATTATTGAAATTGGGGAAGGTGACAAAGAGGGCCTTCTTAAGGTTAACCTTGGACTTGGTCGTAGGACGCTCCGTGCTCAAGATGTGTGGGTGCAAACGAGTTCTTTATTGGAATCCGGTTTGTGGAAAATTGATAGGCGGCGTGGCAATCCGTTAGAAGGAGATAGGTTAGATGAAATCCGCACTGTCGATGAAGTACATTTAAGACGTGGTGATGTAAAGAGAAAGGTGTTACTACTAGCTAAGAGATGATTCTAGAAAGATCTCCAGGGCTTTTAACAGATCCTTCTCCTTTATAATTGTTTTATCCTTGTCGAAATCGTGGATAAACTCGATTGCCTTCTTGGTACATGCGGTATGTACAAATATGTAAGGAATATTACATTTGTGCTTCTTAAGGG
>Ga0172379_10008125_pt1 | contig 13347 bp, 12 predicted proteins | sample GrowelOW334metaG_FD_119756 | JGI IMG/M metagenome (GOLD analysis project Ga0172379, IMG submission 119756) | Groundwater microbial communities from an aquifer near a municipal landfill in Southern Ontario, Canada - Groundwater well OW334 metaG | ecosystem: Environmental > Aquatic > Deep... | reverse complement strand
CTTAAGGCCAGCGTTTCCCATGCTGACTGATGATTGCTCAAGATAATTGCAGGTTGCTGTGGATTGATGTGTTCCAGTCCTTCGACTTCATAAGTGAGGCCGCAAGTCACTTTGGTTATCCAGCCGATGATGGCGCACCAGGCATGGCCGATTTTCCAGCGTATTTTGAAGGTTGTCAGCATGCCTAGAATAAGCAAAATTCCGACTACGGTAGCGGTAGAGAAAATACCTAAAAATAACAGGGCCGAGCCGATATAATTTTTAGGTCTAGGGTCTTGAAGTGATTTGCTTTGCTGCGTCATATAAGTTCTCAAATACAGGAATGTTGAGATTGGGATTTTTGTCTAAGGTCTTTTGGCCTTTGCCGGTTTTAACCAGTATCGGGCTCGCACCGACGGCCTGCGCCGATTGGAGATCGCGGAGCGAATCGCCGATAACAGCCATGCCGCTTAGGCTGACATGGTTGTCGGCTGCAAATTGTTCAAGCAAGCCCGGTTTGGGTTTGCGGCAGTTGCAGTCGTCGCTCGGGCCGTGCGGGCAAAAATAGATCGCATCGATTTTTCCGCCTTTTTCTGCGGCCATGCGCTGCATTTTTGCATGGATTTTTTCCAGCGTGGCGACATCGAATAAGCCACGAGCCACACCGGACTGATTGGTGATTACCACGACTTTATAGCCATGCTCATTGAGCAGAGCAATGGCCTCAAGGCTACCTTCAATCGGCAGCCATTCTTCCGGGGACTTTATGAAGTCATCCGAGTCGTGGTTGATGACGCCGTCACGATCCAGCAACACGTAGCGGTTTTCGGGCATGCTGTTACGATTGCAATTTGGAAATGTCGGCACAGGTCAAAAACTGCTCGGACAACAGGTTCAGCAATGCCAGCCGGTTGGCGCGCAAGTCAAGATCGTCGGTCATCACCATCACATGATCGAAAAACGCATCGACGTCATTGCGTAAATCCGCCAGACGGTTAAGTGTCGCCTGATAATTGCGTTGCGCCAGTAACGGCTGGATGTCGCCTTCGGATTGCAGAGCGGCTTGCAACAACTGTTTTTCTTGCGGCTCAATCAATGCGCCGACGCTGGCTGCCGGTTCGGTATCCGATTTTTTCAGGATATTGCGGATGCGTTTATTCGCTGCGGACAGACTTATCGCTTCTGGCAGTTGCCTGAAGGCTTTAACCGCCTGCAAACGCTGCATAAAATCCAGCGGCTCGGCTGGGTTTACCGAGATTACTGCATCGAATTCATCGGCAGTGTAGCCGTGATCCAGGCAATAGCCTTTCAGGCGTTCAAAGATAAAATCGATAACGCGGTCGGATGTTGCCGATTGATCGGAAGATGTTTTAATCTGAGCGCCGGCGAATTCCGTCAACTCAATGATATTGATGTTGAGTTTATTCTCTATGATGGTTCGGAGTATGCCTAATGCGGCACGGCGCAATGCATAAGGGTCTTTGTCGCCGGTAGGGATCAATCCGACTGCAAAAATGCCGACCAGAGTGTCTATTTTTTCCGCAATAGCAAGAATTTGCCCGGTTGTGCTACTTGCGGTCGGACTGCCGGATTGTTTGGGGAAATACTGTTCCTCAAGCGCCAGGGCGACCGATTTCGGTTCGTGTTCTGCCAGCGCATAGTAGCGGCCCATGATGCCTTGCAGATTGCCGAATTCGCCGACCATTTCGGTCATCAGGTCGGTTTTGGCCAATAACGCGGCGCGCTCGGCCAATTCAACATCGGCGTCCAAATGTCCGGCGATGAATTTCGCGAGGTTTTTAACCCGTATGGTTTTGTCGTAAACCGTACCCAAACTCTCCTGAAAAACCACGCTGGACAAGCTTTCTACGCGGTCTTCCAGATTCTTCTTGCGATCCTGATTCCAGAAAAATTCCGCATCGGAAAGACGCGGGGTCACGACACGCTCATTACCCTGCTGGATAGATTTAGGGTTGGTGCTTTCGATGTTGCTGAAGGTAATAAAGTTCGCCAGCAAACCGCCTTCGGCATTTTTAACCGGAAAATATTTCTGGTTGGTCTGCATGGTGGTAATCAACACTTCCGGCGGCAGTTCCAGGAAACGCGGGTCGAAAGTCCCGGTAATCGGCACCGGCCATTCATTCAGCGCGGCAATCTCTTCCAGCAACTCGTCCTCGATATGGGCGAAACCGTTGACAGCGGCGGCGGCTTTTTGTGCCGCGTCACGGATGATAGTCTTTCTTTGCTCAAAATCGGCAATGACATGGCCCTGCTTGTACAAGGCGTCGGCATAATCTTCCGGTTTAGTCAGGGTAATTTTTTGCGGCGCATGGAAACGGTGCCCTTGCGTAGCCGCACCGGTTTTGAGACCCAGAATCTCCGTGTCGATGACGCTGTCGCCGTAAAGCAAAACAGCCCAGTGTACGGGCCTGACGAACTCCGTAGTGAAACTGCCCCAGCGCATGCGTTTGGCAATCGGCAATCCGGCAATGCTCTGGCGGATGATGTCGGGAATCAGGCTTTCAGTCGCTTGGCCTTTGACGGCTTGAGTAAAGCTGAGCCATTCGCCTTTGTCGGTTTTCAATCGTTCCAGTTGATCGAAACTGGTGCCGCAGCTGACTGCAAAACCCAAGGCCGCTTTGCTGGGTGTGCCGTCGGGTGCAAATGCCGCTTGCAGGGCAGGGCCGCGTTTCTCTACGGTTTTATCGGGCTGTGCGCTAGCCAGGTTTTCGATAAAAATGGCCAGACGTCTAGGCGTGGCGTAAGCCTTGCTGCCGGTAAACGTCAATTCAGCGGCATTAAGCCCCTGGATGATGTTATTCAATAAGGCGTTGCTTAGTTTAAGCAAGGTCTTAGGTGGCAGCTCTTCCGAGCCCAGCTCGAACAGTAAATGTTTGCTTGTGCTCATGTTATGCTCCCTGCTCGGTTAACATTGGGAAGCCTAGCGATTCCCGGCGTTGGTAATAGGCTTCGGCAACGGATTTGGCCAAATTCCTGACTCGTAACAGATAGCGCTGGCGCTCGGTAACTGAAATGGCATGGCGCGCATCCAGCAGGTTAAAGGCATGCGAAGCTTTCAGCACCATTTCATAGGCCGGTAACGGTAAATTCAATTCGATCAGCTTGGTGCATTCCTGCTCGTAGGTGTTGAAACACTCAAACATGAACTCGACGTTGGCGTGCTCAAAGTTGTAAGCGGACATTTCCACTTCATTTTGATGAAACACGTCGCCGTAGGTGACCGTGCCGAACGGGCCTTTGGTCCAGATCAGGTCGTAAACGCTTTTAACGCCCTGCAAGTACATCGCGATGCGCTCCAGGCCGTAAGTGATTTCACCGGTGATCGGTCTGCATTCAAGGCCGCCGACTTGCTGGAAGTAGGTGAACTGGGTCACTTCCATGCCGTTCAGCCAGACTTCCCAGCCCAAACCCCATGCGCCCAGGGTGGGCGATTCCCAATTGTCTTCGACAAAGCGCACATCGTGCTCAAGCAAATCCAGGCCTATATGGCGTAACGAGCCCAGATACAGTTCCTGAATATTATCCGGCGACGGCTTTAAAACCACCTGATATTGGTAGTAATGTTGCAGGCGGTTGGGATTCTCGCCAAAGCGGCCATCGGTCGGCCTGCGTGACGGTTGCACATAAGCCGCATTCCAAGGCTCAGGGCCTATGGCGCGTAAAAATGTGGCGGGATGAAACGTCCCCGCACCCACTTCCTGATCCAATGGCTGCAATAAAATACAGCCTTGAGCTGACCAGTATTCCTGTAAGGCCAGGATCAGTCCCTGAAAAGTCGATAAGTCTTTGTTTATGCTGGACACGGTTTAATGCTCTTGGGCAATAAAAAGTGAAAGATTATAACTGAAAAACGGACATTAGGCATCTGCGCAAATTTATCCCGATGAACTTGCAAGCTTTGCCATAAGTAGTATTGCTGATTTTGTACGATTAGTTACCTATCCAAAATGGATAGGTTTATACTCGAATATTAAGGATGAGAGGTGTCATACATCGTTATCAGGGTGCTGATGAATAATCTTAATGTTAGGCGGCGTACTTTTTTAACCAAAAGGGGAATCGACATGAACGATCAAGAAAAGCAACGGGCTGTAGAAATTCTTAACAAAATTATGGAGCTGGAATTAGCGGGGGTTGTTCGCTACACGCATTATTCGCTTATGGTTTACGGTTATAACCGCATTCCTATTGTTTCCTGGCTTAAGAGCAATGCTGACGAGAGCCTTGCCCATGCGCATAAAGCGGGTGAGCTGGTGACTTTGTTGGGTGGGCATCCTTCACTAAAGATCGGCCCTTTATTGGAAACCGCCAAACATGATATTGGCGATATTCTAAGGGAAAGTCTGGAGCACGAGAAAACAGCGATAGCCGCCTATTTTGAGCTGCTGAAAGCTTCCGAAGGCGTTTCAGTGCTGCTGGAGGAGTATGCGCGGGACATGATTGTCGGGGAAGAGCTGCATCTTGACGAAGTGAATAAAATGCTTCGGAAACCGGGCGATGTTCAACCGTTTGCCCAATAAGGCAAAGAACAAAAACGTCAGGGGAGGGGCGCATGAGGTAATCAATCATGCGCACCGGCTCCACGGAGAACATCAACATGTGACGGCTTCAATTGATGTCTTATCCAAACTGCCGCCGGAAACGCCATACGCCGAAGCTGAAGAAGACTACGCCCAATAGCGTTAACCCAAGCAGCAAATCCTTTAAAACATCAATGCCCGCTCCTTTGAGCAAAATGTCATAGCCGATTTCAATAAAGTAGTACAAAGGGGAAATAGCCATGGCCCAGCGAAGACCTTGCGGCATGGCTTCCGGCGGCGTCCATGCGCCCGAAAGCAGCAATATCGGCATTAGCAGCAAAATCACCAACATTGACACCTGGCCCAGACTGCGGCTGACGGTCGCTATGAACAGGCCAATGCCCGAAGTTGCGAATACGTACAAAGCGGTCACAGCAAAGAACAGTCCGATACTGCCTTTAACCGGCAAATGAAAGGCCGGGATGATGATCAGGAATAAACACACCGCCGTGCCTAAAAGAATCACCAGGCTCATGGCGATGACTTTGGGCAGCAGAATCTGGAGCGGCGTCAGCGGCGATACCGCCAGTTGCTCAATGGTGCCGCGCTCCTTTTCCCGAACGGCCGCCGCCGCGGGCAGCATCATCGACAGTATGGTGATGACAGTCAATAGCTCCGAGATCGACATAAACCAGCTGTCAATCTGGTTGGGATTGTACAACACGCGATGACGATCCTCGATAACGGGTAGGCTATCCATCTGCCCGGCGTTCAACCCAAGCTGTTGCATTGCCAGATCTTGGCCGAAGCCTGCGGTAATTTCCGCAGCATACGAGGTTGCCAGCGTGCCCAGCACCGTATTGCTGGTATCCACCTGCAATTGAACGGCAACTTGTTTGCCCCGCAACAAGTCCCGCTGAAAGTGTTCCGGTATATCCAGTACCGCCAGGATTTGTCCTTTATTTAACAAATCTTCGGCTTCCTTTTTACCGGAAATTTCTCCCTTCAAATCGAAATAAGGCGGTCGAAAACGATAAATCAATTCACGGGAGGCGGCGCTATGATCATGATCGATGACCATCACCGACGCGCTGTGAAGATTCAGTTTTATGCCGTTGCCCGCCATATAAACGTCAGCGGTAAAAAAATAAACAATGATGGCAAGCAGTACCGGATCGCGGAAAAGCTGTTTCAGCTCTTTAACGGTCATGGCTATGACGCGATCCCACCATAACAGGAAACGGCTGCTATTCATTGTCTCGGCCTTTTGTGGAAATTAAGGTAGCCGACAACCCACAGGATAATAGCGTAAAGCATTAGCGCAACCACATCGAACCAAAGTTCGGCCCAGCCCAATCCTTTAAGAAAACTGCCCCATGAAATACGCAGATAATAAAGCGTCGGGAACAAATGCGCCTCAAATCGGGTTCCCGCCTCCATTGATTCAATAGGCACCAGCAGACCCGAGTACAGCATAGCCGGGACAAAGGAAATCACCATGGTCAGCATGATCGCGGCAACCTGGGTTTGAACCAGCAATGATATCAGTAGGCCGGCCCCCGCCGTACAGATCACATAGATCACTGAAGCGGCATAATAAAACAGTGGGTCGCCTTTGAAGGGGGTGCCGAACACGTTCATGACTACCCACCAGAGAACAAGAATGTTCAGGCAGGAAATCAGCAGATAAGGCAGAAACTTGCCTAGAATAAATTCGCTACGGCTGATGGTGGAGGCATAAATGTTGTAGATAGAACCGTTTTCCTTTTCCCGCACCACCCCCAGCGCAGTAAGAAACGGCGGAGTCACCATCAACACCAGCATCAGCAAGCCCGATGCCATAGACCACTGGCTGCGTAGCGCCTGGTTATACAAATAACGCGGATCAATCAACACCGGGGCAACTTGAGCAAGGGCCTGTTCTTTGGAAATGCCGCGCGTTCCGGCTAAATAATCGGCCAAAGAATGGTTGTTAAAATTGGCGATAATCGCCGATACATAACCTTTTGCTACCTGTGCCCGGTAAGGGAAAACGCCGTCGATAAGGCTTTGTACCGATGTCGATTGCCCGGCCAGCAGATGCTCCTGGAATCGGGGCGGGATGATAATGGCAAAGCGAATATCGCTATGCGCCAACAGGGCGTCGAATTCGCGCTCGCTATGGACATCGCCTTTATACTTGAAATAACGGGAATCAATAAACCGGTGCAGAAAATCCCGGCTCATGGCCGTTTTATCCTGATCGAGTACCGCGAACGGGATATTTTCCACGTCGAAGGAAATCCCCCATCCCAGCACCAGAAAGATAATCAGAGGAAGCGCAAAAGCCATGGCGAAAAACAGCCGGTCACGCAAAATCTCGCGCCACTCTTTATAGGTTACCGCCCAGACACGGGTTAAATTCATAACAGTTCCTTGTTTTCCAGCGCCAGGACCCGGTAAACAAAAACATCTTCCAGCGTAGGCGCATGGACAGTCAAATCAATCAGCCGAATAGCCTGTTTATCCAGTAAGGCGTCAATCTGTTTTTTCACTGTTTCAATATCCAGCGCCAACAGATGGATATGCTTGCCGAATAGAGCGGCACCCTTGAAATCGGCCTGTTTAAGTAAAGCCAGCGCTTCCAGTGGACGGTCCGTGGCGATTTTAAGCAATTGCCCGGCTTCCTGTTGCAAGGCCCGGATCATGTTTGTCGGTGAATCGTCGGCGATGATGCGTCCTGCATACATCAGCGCCAGATGATCGCAATGCTCGGCCTCACTCATGTAATGCGTAGTCACCAGAATAGCGACCTGTTCCACGCGGGCAAGGCGCACCAGAATATCCCAGAAGCGGCGGCGTCCGACCGGATCGACGCCTGAGGTCGGTTCATCCAGAAAAAGCACGCCGGGCTGGTGGACCAGCGCGCAACCCAACGCCAGCCGCTGACGGATGCCCATCGGCAGGCTGCCTGTCAGCTGCCCGGTGACATCGGCTAATCCGGCAATGTCTATTACCCAGGCGATACGTTGTTTGATAATGCTTCTGTTAACGCCATAAATGCGCGCATAAAGATGGATATTCTCCAGCACCGTCAGATCCAGATAAAGGGAAAACGCCTGCGACATATAGCCGATGCGTTCCTTGATGATCTGCCCGGCATAACGCATATCGGCGCCCGCCACCTGGCCCTCTCCAGCGGTGGGCGGCACTATGCCGGTCAGCATTTTAATGGCGGTAGTTTTGCCTGCTCCGTTGGCGCCAAGCAGGCCGAATATCTCCCCTTGGCGAACTGTGAAATCGATCCGGTCGACCGCGCGGAATTGACCGAAATCGCGGGTTAATTGCCGCGCCTCTATGGCGATGCCCTGACCTTCAGGCAACGGCGTATCAAGACGGGGAACGGCATGATTGTTTGTCTTCTGGTCGGCCAGTCGCCGCCTGCGCAACAAGGCAATAAAGGCATCTTCCAGTTCGGCTTCAGAGGCGCGAATGGCTTTAACTTCGACGCCAACGAGTAAATCGGAGATTGCTTTTGATGCCTCATCCGGAGATTTATCATCAACAAAAACCCGCAACCGGGAGCCGATGGCTTCCACCTGGGCATAATGATTTTTAAGTTGATCCAGCGCCTGAATCTGGGGTTCGGCCGACAGCTCGACCAGACTGCCTTGTGCCTGCCGACAAATAAACTCCGGCTCTCCTGCGGCCAGTATGCGTCCGTCATACATCAAGGAAAGCCGATGGAAACGAGCCGCTTCATCCATATACGCCGTAGAAACCAAGGCCGTAACGCCCTGCTCGCGTAGCAGTTCGGCGAGAATGGCCCAGAAGTCGCCGCGCGAAACCGGATCAACGCCGGTTGTGGGTTCATCAAGGACGACCAGTTCAGGTCCATGAATAAGCGTACAAACCAGTCCCAGTTTTTGCTTCATGCCGCCGGAGAGGTTTTTCATCAGCCGGTCGCGAAACTTGTCCAGCCGGGTTATTTTAAGCAGCTTCTGTTTGCGTTCGGCAAGCTGGGCGGGCGTTACCTGACGCAGTTGCGCAAAGAAATCGATATTTTCCTCGACCGACAGGTCGCCGTAGAGATTGAGGCCCAGCCCCTGCGGCATGAAACCCAACCGCCCCTTTATGCGCTCTGCGGACGACTCGGAATCAACATTGATGCCGAACACTTCCAGCTCGCCTTGTTCAAAGGACAGCACGCCGGCAATCGCCTTCATCAAACTGCTCTTGCCGGAACCGTCCGGTCCGATCAGGCCGTAAATTTCGCCGCGCTCAACACTCAGGTCAACGCCTTTTACGGCGGCCTGTTTTTTATAGCTTTTGCAGAACCCCTGTATTTTGATAACAGGTTGTTCATTTACCAGCGGGGTTTCGCCCATGGCGCGTTCTCCTGCCAACGAATCACCGCGTCGGCGGGTAGTCCGGGAGTCAATCGGTGATCCGGGTTTTCATCCAGATAAAGCTTGACGGCATAGACCAGCTTGACCCGCTCATCGGCTGTCTGGACTTCTTTAGGCGTGAATTCCGCCTGGGAGGCAATATAACGGAGCGTCGCCGGAAAAGGCTTATCCGGAAATGCATCGGTATAAATTCGGGCAGGCAGTCCTAATCGAACCTTGCCGATTTCTATTTCCGGCACATAGACTTTCAAATACAGACGATCCAGATCGACGATGTCGAATAGCGGACTGCCTGCCGCCACCACTTCACCGGCATCGACGACACGGGTAGTAATCATGCCGGTCGCAGGCGCTCGAATGACAAGATCGTCCAGCATGCTTTGCGCCTCGGCCAGCGCCGCTTCCGCCTGCGTTACCTGCGCCGCCAATGCCGCGACTTCGTCCTCCTGGGCTTTAATCTGATTCCAACCCAGCTCCGCTTCCGCCAGCAGTTTTTCCGCCTGGACGACCGCAGCTTGAGCCGTGGTGCGCTGCGCATGCGCCACCTTCCAGCTTAGCTCGGCCTGCTCGCTACGCTGCTCTTCCACCGTCTGTCTTTTTAACAGTTCGCCAAACCGCTCGGCATCCTTGCGAGTCTGTTCTTCAGTGGCATTGGCGGAAGCTTGGGACGCATTGGCATGGGTAACCCCGGCTTTAGCCGTTTCTACCTTTAACGGGACGTTTTTCTTGAAAATTGCCAGCGATGTCTGCGCGGCCGTGAGCTTTGCTTTAATGACATCCACCGCCGATTTGGCCTGATCTAATCGGGCGCGGGTCTGGACATCATCCAGTTTGACCAGAATCCGGCCTTTTTCAACCGGGTCGCCTTCCCTGGACAGCAATTCAGTGACGCGTCCCGGCCATTTACCGGCCACGGTGTAATGATCGCCCTCGATGCGACCGTTAGCCTGAACCAGTCCTTCGGGAAAAGGCGGCTCACGCCACGCCAGCCACCAGACGACCAGTGCAATGAGAAAACCGCTGATGAGCAGCGCGATAACAGTCAATATTCCGGTTTTATTTTCCATATTCGATGCTCCGGGCAGTCCGTTTTCAAGGGAATCCAGTGTTACAAAATACCTAACGCGCGCCGTAAGTGTAGTGTCGCTAGTGTGGCATCATAATTCGCATTATTAAAATTATCGTGCATCGTCTTGCGCAAATCTTCCGCTTTAAGCAAGTCGGTATTGGTGGACAAGCCCTGCTGGTAGCGGTCGGTGGTGACTTTTAAATTTTCATCGGCTTGCGCGATGGCTTGCTGAGTCACCGCGATGCGTTTTTGCGTTTCTTGAATATCCAGCCAGGCTTGGCGCACCTGCAAGCCGATCATACTGGATAAATCGTCGCGTTGCTCTTTTAAGGACATAGCTTGCCGGGTAATCGCATCGCTTCGATGGCCGGAGCTGCCGTCGAATATTTTCCAGTCCACGCCGACATTGGCCATCCACATGCCTTCAAAGGCCTGATAGCGGTTTTCCTGATATTGATAGCCGCCATTGACGGCGACCTGCGGCAACAGTCCGGCTTTTACGCTCTGCGCCTGTTGGTTTAGCGACTCTATTTGCTGCGCCAGTGTGACCAATTCGGGCCGCTGTTTTAATGCATTGCCGCTCAGGTCGTTTAATGTGCCTTGCGGGGTTTCAGGGAATTGATGAGCCAGCTTAACTTCAGCGGCAAGATTCCGGTCCAGCAACTGGTTATAGCGCGCCTTGGCAATGTCCAGTTGATTATCCGCCTGCACGACCAGCTGCCGGGCATTGGCCAGTTCCACATTGGCCGTCAGTACGTCGTTGCGCGCGACCATGCCTTGATCGAACAGGTTATTCACATCCTTTATGTGCAGCCCCAGAGTATCGACATGGCTTTGCGCGACCTGCAAGGCGCTTTCCATGCGCAACACAGTGATATAGGCTTCCGCAACCTGCATTTTGATATTCAATACCGAGGTGGTTTCATTGGATTGAACCGCTTGCAAGGAGGCTTCGGCGGCATCAATGTTATGGCTGATACGTCCGCTGGTGAAAATCGGCACCGAGGCAATCGCCTGGGCTTTGACGCTTCCGGCCTGAGATGTATTAAACTGGGCCGATTGCCCCGCTATCTGGGCTTTTGCCGCCGGTGTTTCACTATACTGGGTGTAGCCGCTGCTCACGTTAAGATCGGGCAAGCGCTGCCCTTGGGCAGATTGCAACTGCTGTTCGGAGGCGCTGGTATCGGCTTTTGCCGACTTGATCTGGTGGTTATTATTAACGGCGCTGTCCCAGGCGTCTTCCAGCGTTTCTGCCCAAGCTCCCGTGGCAACAAAAAACATTAATGCGCCGATTAAATGATCTTTATAACTTAGCATGGAGCATACCCCGCATGTAAAAAGCAATGACTTGTGAGACCAGGCGTTTTTTTTCTTCATTGGATGGCCGTAGCGTTTTCGACAGCAGGCAGCGACAATGCAGATCGCCTTTCAGCATGCTGAAAAATGCATCCGCCGCAAAGACAGGGTCGGCAATGTTAAAGCGACCGGATTCATTTAAGCGTCGAAAATAATCTTCCAGCTGTGTCAATGCGGCTTGCGGGCCGCTCTGGTAGAACAATTGCCCCAGTTCCGGGAAATCAGGGCTTTCCGCCACCACCAGCCGGTAAATGGCCAGTGCATCTTCGGCATAAATCAGATCCACTGCGGAGGTTGCGATTTGGGTCAGATTGCTTTCCACATCATCCGACTCGATAGTCGCCTGGGTCATGGTTTGCAACAAAGACTCGCAAAGTTCGGAAATGACTGCCGCGAGCAGGGCGTTTTTGCTGTCGAAATGGTTATACAGCGTTGCCTTGGAGACCGGCGCGGCCTGGGCGATTTTGTCCATGCTCACGTTGCGGTAGCCGTGCGCCAGGAACATACGGGTTGCGCCATCAAGAATGGCTTGCCGCTTGGGATCGATGAGGTCTGTAGTCATTGTTTTATTTTTGCGTAATGTCTGACGATACGTTAGACTAAACTAAACCGTTTAGTTTATCAAGGTCGATTTATGCCACGCTTTCGTTCTGTGTTACTGATTTTATTAATAGCCATTCCTTTAATTGCAGGAACCGGCTATTGGCTGCTGGAGAGACAGCAATATGAGACTACCGACGATGCTTATTTACAAAGCAATATCGTGTTAATCAGCCCGAGGGTACAGGGTTATGTGACGCAGATAGCCGTTAATGACAATCAGGCCGTCAAGCAAGATGACGTTCTGGTAACGATTGATGATCGGGATTACCAAGCCAAAGTTAGCCAGGCGGTAGCCAATGTCAACGCAGAGATGGCGCACATTGAGCGTTTGCGGGCAATGAAAACCTCCCAACGGGATCATATTGAAACTGCGGGCGCCAATATCGCGGCGGTGCAAGCCAAGCGTGAACAAATCCAAAAAGATTTGCAACGCTTTAATAACCTGATTGATCGGGGCTCGGCATCCAAGCAATCGCTGGATAAGGTTCAATCGGAGTCCAAACAGGCAGCGGCTGAGTTAAGAGGCTCTCAGGCTGCATCAAACGCCGAACACAACCAATTAGCCACGCTCGATATTGAAATCACCGAAACCGAAGCGCGCTTGGAAAATGCCCAGGCACAATTGACCTTGGCGAAAATCGACCTGGAACATACCCAGGTCAAAGCGCCGGTAGACGGCATCATTGGCAACCGCGGCGTGCAGCTTGGGCAATTGGTTCGTCCCGGCGTTGCGTTGGCTTCCCTGGTGCAAAACAGCAAAATCTGGGTGGAGGCGAATTTCAAGGAAACCCAACTGCAACACATGCGACTGGGGCAGCCGGTTACGGTTAAAGTGGATGCCTATCCCGACCTTAACTTGACCGGCAAGGTGGACAGTTTTTCACCGGCCAGCGGTTCCGAATTCAGCCTCCTGCCTGAGGAAAACGCCACCGGCAACTTCACCAAAATCGTGCGCCGGGTGCCGGTAAAAATAGCCTTCGATTCGGCTGAGGATATACAGTTGTTGAGGCCGGGCTTGTCGGCCGAAGTCAAAATCAAAGTGCATTAAGCCTGTGACGGATACCGACAAACAAGCCACGGAAACGCCGCTGACCCTAGGCCAGTGGATCGGTTTTTTTAGCATGGCGATCGGCGTGTTCATGGCGGTGCTGGACATCCAGATTGTCGCCAGTTCCTTGCAGAAAATCCAGGCCGGGCTGTCCGCTACCAAGGATGAAATCGCCTGGGTGCAGACCTCTTACCTGATTGCCGAAGTCATCATTATTCCGCTGTCCGGCTGGCTGGGCCGGGTGTTCTCGACCCGCTATTTATACGTCATATCGGCGGGCGGCTTCACTATAGCCAGCCTGCTTTGCGCGTTCGCCTGGAATCTGCCGTCGATGATCGTGTTCCGCTGTTTGCAGGGCTTTCT
>Ga0172379_10008124_pt1 | contig 13347 bp, 12 predicted proteins | sample GrowelOW334metaG_FD_119756 | JGI IMG/M metagenome (GOLD analysis project Ga0172379, IMG submission 119756) | Groundwater microbial communities from an aquifer near a municipal landfill in Southern Ontario, Canada - Groundwater well OW334 metaG | ecosystem: Environmental > Aquatic > Deep... | reverse complement strand
TGTCTTCACGTGACGGCGGAAACGGCGAATTTAATTAGAACTATGAAAGCGGGCGGAGCGGATGTTTTGTTGTGCGCTTCCAATCCTCTGTCAACGCAGGACGATGTGGCCGCTTCTTTGGTCAAAGATTATGGCATCAAAGTTTACGCAATCAAGGGTGAAGATCGGAAAAAATATTACGCGCATCTAAAAACCGCCGTGGCTTTTCACCCCCGAGTCACTATGGATGATGGAGCCGATTTGCTTTCGTTACTGCATACCACCTACAAACAGCAAGCCAAGGAAATTTTGGGTAGCATGGAAGAAACAACTACTGGCGTAATTAGATTAAAATCTTTGGAGCGAGAAAAAAAATTATTAGTGCCGATAATTGCGGTTAACGATGCTAAAACCAAAAATTTATTTGATAATCGCTATGGCACCGGTCAGTCAACGCTTGATGGAATTATTCGGGCTACGGGAATTTTGATTGCTGGAAAAAATATTGTAGTTGCCGGCTATGGCTGGTGCGGACGCGGTTTTGCGATGCGGGCTCGCGGTATGGGTGCCAAAGTTATCGTCACCGAAGTGGACAAAATCAAAGCCTTAGAAGCGACAATGGACGGCTTTGAAGTAATGCCGATGAATGTGGCCGCTAAAATTGGCGATCTATTTTGTACTTTGACCGGTGACATTAGAGTGATTAGGGAAGAGCATTTCAAATTAATGAAAGATGGTGTTTTTATCTGTAATTCTGGGCATTTTGACGTAGAAATTGATATTCCGGCTCTAAAAAAGATGGCTAAGAAAATTAATAAAAATATAAATAACAACGTGGATGAGTATATTGTTGGCGCTAGGAGAATATACGTATTAGGCGAAGGTCGCTTGATTAATTTAGCCGCAGCCGAAGGCCATCCGGCGAGTGTTATGGATATGAGTTTTTCCACGCAGGTTTTGTCAACTGAATTTGTGGCTAAGAATTATAAAAAATTAGAAAAAAAAGTTTATAATGTTCCGGAAAAAATTGAAGAATGGATTGCTGAGCTCAAATTAAAATCTATGGGAATCAGCATTGATAAATTAACCGACGAGCAAGAAAAATATTTGCAATCCTGGGAAATTGGAACATAGCTTAATTTCTAATTTTCAATTTTTAATTTCTAAACAATTTTAAATGAATTAATTTTTAATTTTTGCCAAATGAAAATTGAGAAATTAAAGCATTGTTTGAAAATTAGAAATTGAAAATTTATAGTAGCAATATTAAATTTAATTATTATTGAATAATGTATGTCCAAAGATATCAAATTGATAACCGCTGAATCCGTCACTGAAGGTCACCCGGATAAAATCTGTGATCAAATTAGCGATGGAATTTACGATGAAATGTTAAAAAATGATCCAAATAGCCGTTCGGCAGTGGAGTGTTTTTGCACTACCGGTTTGGTGGTAGTTGGTGGCGAGGTCACTACTAAATCTTACGTGAATGTTGATCAGGTAGTCAGAAGAGTATTAAAAGATATCGGTTATGATAAACAGGAATATGGTTTTTGTTGTGATGATGTCGGCGTTATTGTCGCTCTTCACGAACAAAGTCCGGATATCGCGCAGGGAGTTAATGAGGGGCAGGGCGAATTCAAGGAGCAAGGAGCTGGTGATCAAGGATTAATGTTCGGCTATGCTACCAATGAGACTCCAGAGTTAATGCCTTTGCCTATTATTTTGGCGCATAAATTAGCTAAGAGGTTGGCAGAAGTGCGTAAGAAGAAAATATTGCCGTTTTTGCGTCCTGATGGAAAAAGCCAGGTGACAGTAGAATACGAAGATGGAATTGCCAAACGAGTAGAGACTGTGGTAATCGCCGCTCACCACAGCGAGAACGTAAGCACCAAGACTTTGCGCGCGGAAATTATGAAAGAGGTGATCAAACCGGTCTTAGGGAAATTAATAGACAAAAAAACTAAATTTTTTATCAATTCAACCGGTAGATTTATTATTGGTGGACCTCCTGGCGATACCGGCTTAACTGGTCGGAAAATTATTATTGATACTTACGGCGGGGCAGTCCCTCACGGCGGTGGCGCTTTTTCAGGGAAAGATTTATCCAAGGTTGATCGTTCCGGCGCTTACGTGGCGCGTTACGCGGCTAAAAATATCGTGGCTGGCGGTTTGGCCGGCCGATGCCAGATTCAGATTGCTTACGCGATTGGCGTAGCTGAACCAGTAGGTATTTATATTGATACTTTTGGTACTAACAAAATACCGGAAGCGAAAATTTTGGAATTGGTTCGCAAGAACTTTGATTTTAGGCCAAAAAGGATAATTGATTCTCTAGATTTACGACGTCCAATTTTCCGGAAAACAGCAGCCTACGGTCATTTTGGTAGGAATGATAAAGATTTTACTTGGGAACGTACCGACAAAGCGAAAATCTTGAAAAAACAAGCCGGTCTATGAAAAAAGTAATCTGCTTCGGCACTTTTGATAGACTGCATCCGGGGCATTTATCTTTTTTTCAGCAGGCCAAGAAGTGTGGAAATTATTTGATCATCGTGGTGGCGCGAGATAAAAATGTTTTGAAAAATAAATTGCGCTTGCCGAGAGAAAATGAGAAAATGCGCTTGAAACAGGTGAGATTATGCGGACTTGGTGATAAGGCGGTGCTGGGCGGATTAAAAAATCAATACCAAGTAATAGAAAAAAACTTGCCGGATATAATTTGCCTCGGCTATGATCAAAAAGTTGATTTGATTGAATTAAAAAAACACTTCTCGGGAAAAATTGTTCGGCTCAAAGCTTTTCGTCCGAATATTTATAAATCTTCAAAAATCTGAAATATGTTCACTGGCATTGTGGAGAAAACCGGAAAATTGAAAAAAATTACCAAAAAAAACTCCAAAGTTTATTTTACGATTGAAGTTAAGAATTTTTTGAAACAAACTAAAATTGGTGACAGCCTGGCTTGCGATGGAGTTTGTTTGACGGTAGTGGAAAAAACCGTGAATAATTTTACAGTAGAATTGATGCCGGAAACTTTGCGTCGCACTAAATTTATTGACGCTAAGATTGGCGATGAGATTAATTTGGAAAAATCGCTTAAAGTCGGCGGTCAGTTGGATGGGCATTTTGTCTTGGGACATGTTGACGCGGTCGGGATAGTCTCAAAAGTAGAAGCTGACGGCGAATATACTAATTTGATTATTAAAGTCCCGACGGAATTTACCAAATATTTAGCTTTCAAAGGTTCGGCGACGATAAACGGTGTTAGCTTAACTATCGCGGAAGCTAAAAAAAATAATTTAAAGGTTTGTTTGATTTCGCATACTTTGGAATTGACAAATTTAAAAGAATTAAAGAAAGGGGATAAAGTTAATTTGGAGGTGGATGTGATTGCGAGGTATTTAGAAAAATTACTGCAAAAATAAAATGAAAAATAATAGTTTTAAAAAAATCAATAATCAAGAGAAAGTAAATTTTAAAAATAAAAAAATTGCGATTGTGCAGGCGCGGTTTAATTCGGCAATTACTGATCTTTTGGCTGAGGGAGCAAGGCAGGCTTTGCTTGATTCGGGGGTTTTGCAAAAAAATATTGATCTGATTCAAGCGCCCGGTTCTTTTGAAATTCCTTTTATTTGTCAGCGACTAGCTTTAACCAAAAAATATTCCGGCATTGTCACGGTCGGTGCGATTATCAAGGGCGAAACTGCTCATTTTGATTATATCGCCAAGGCGGTGACTGAAGGGATTTTGAGAGTAAGTTTGGACTACAAACTGCCGATTAGTTTCGGTGTGATTACCACTTATAATTTAAAACAAGCCCAGGCGCGTTCGGAAAAAAATAATAAGGGCAGAGCGGCCTTGGCGCTGATTGAAACCTTAAATGTTAAAATTTAATATATAGGTGAATAATCAAGGAGTTATGAAAATTTTAGCGAATAAATTTATAGTAAATAATAAAGCAAGCGTCATGGGCGCTTTAGCAATAATGTTGGCCGCGTTTTTGTGGAGTTTAGATGGTATCTTTGTTAGGCCTAAATTTTATATTTATCCAGCAACGTTGGTAGTTTTTTTGGAGCACTCTTTGGGTTTTATCGTCTTGAGTCCTTTTTTAATTTTAAATTGGAAGAAAATTAAATTATTAAATCGTAAAGACTGGGGAGCGATTGCTTGGGTTTGTATTTTTGGCGGTCTTTTGGGAACGATTTTGATTACTGAAGCATTTTTTGCTGCCGTGCGTGGAGATGTTACTTTTGCTACTGTAGTAATTTTGCAAAAGCTTCAGCCAGTGTTTGCCCTGTTCATGGCACGTTTAATTTTGGGAGAAAAACTTAGTCGGCGATTTTATCTTTGGGCTACAGTCGCGATTGTTTCAGCATGCTTCTTGGCTTTTGGAAAAACCGGGCTGGATTTAAAAGGAATAAATATTTTACATAGTGCCGCTTTTTTCGCATTTTTAGCCGCCTTTGCCTTCGGTTCATCAACCGTATTCGGTAAGCGAATTGTCAATCATCTGGATTTTAAAGCAACTGCCGTTCTACGTTTTGGTGTTACTGCCGTGTTAGCTTTTTTGGTAGTAATTTTCGGACACAATTTAGGTAATATAAAATTAATTGATCAAGTGCATTGGGGATATTTATTTTTAATTGTTTTTTCCAGCGGTGCTTTGGCAATGTTTATTTATTATTATGGCTTAAAAAGAATTACCGCTTCTTCTGCTACGATTTGTGAATTATTTTGGCCGTTTTCCGCAGTAATTTTAGATTATTTTTTGAATAAGAATGTTTTAAATATCACTCAGATTATTGCTAGCATTGTTTTACTTTTTGCTTTTTACAAGGTAGTGACCAGCGGTCAGATAAAAAAAATTGAATTTTCAGCAGCAAAAATTAGTGGCGCGGGCAGGGGAGAACCGTTGGGATTTCCGACTATTAATTTAGATAAAACTGATTTAGATATAAACCACGGAGTTTATTTGGTTGAAGTGAGTGTTAATGGAAAAAATTATAGTGGTTTGTTGCATTTTGGTGTAAAGGAAATTTTTGGAGAAAAGCCATCTTTAGAATTATATGTTAAAGAAAAAATTGAAAATTTGGATGGTATAATAAAAATAGAAATAGTTAAAAAAATTAGAGATATTATCAAATTTAATTCTGAGAAGGAATTGGTTGAGCAGATTGGGAAGGACGTGGAGATTTTAAATTGATAAATTGTTGCATTGATTCTTAATTATTACATTGCTAAATTGTTAAATTACTAAAAGTAAAAAACAATTTAGCAATGTAACAATTTAACAATAAAAATGTTCTCATATTTACAAAAATTTAGCGCCTTGTCGGATGATTTAAAAGCGCGGGTTTCCAGCCCGACGGCGGTTAAGGTTGTTGAAGAAATAGAAAAAAAATACGGGGTAAGCCTGGCGTCTTTTGTGATGAAAATAATGGTCAAGGAAATTCCGGCTTCTGACTTGCCAATGCAGTTGGCTCTTGAGTACAAAATAGAAAAAAATATTGCTGAAGCTTTAGCTAAAGAATTGTTGGAAAAAGTTTTTGTTGGACTGGAGGAGTATTTGGGAATCGGTCGGGAATCAGGAATTAGGAATCAGGAATTAGGAACTGGTTTGTCCCGAATTCCCGTCGTCCCGTCGTCCCAATTCCCAATTCCCAATTCCCAATCCCCGTCATCAAATTTCTTTTTCTCTGCCGAAGATGAAGAGGAGATTAATCAACTGGCCAAAAAAGTTGATGGTTTGGCGGTTAATGCTAATTCTGATTTGGATGAAAAAATTGATCAAGTTCTGAGACAGGCAGATATTAGATTTGGTAGCCAAGTTTTAGCCGATCGCTTTAAGCAAATTATTAAAACTTATTTAAAAGGCATTAGAGGCAAAGTTGAAGTTAGGTCAGCTCTAACCAGGAGTCTGGAAGACGGTGGTTTGGGTTTTGACCAAGAATCGGCAGATCAAATTTTGCTAATTGCTTCAGGAATTTTGTCTGGAAAACCGGCAGTTCAAATTAAAGCGCCTATTAGAATCGCAGTTCCTGAAGATCAAGCAAAGGGATTAAAGACAATCGGGGCGCGTGATGTTGATTATGATTTAGCTGCTTTGGCCAGAAGAAAAATTGATGAAAATAAAAAACAATGTATTCCTAATTTCGGAGAACGGTTGCGTGCCAATATTCAAAAATTGGATACTGCGCACGAATTGCCAGCACCAGCTGTTTCTTTACCCCCCTTAACTCCCACAGTTGTTAGCGAAGCTCCGGCTAGAGAAAAGGCTGAAGCGATATGGAAACAAGTGGCTTTAAAGAGAAAAAAAACTGTGGATGGTTTAGCTCCGATTAATACTTCTCCGCAAAAACTTTTACCCGCTTCTCCCGCAAAAACTGAAGTGCAAGAGAGAGTCCCAACTTTGAATACTAGCCGACCGAGATTAGAGGACGTTAAAACTATATCACGAGTAATGGGACCGATTGAAGAATTGAAATATTTAAATTTAACTAATTTTAGGCGTTTAGGCAAGAACGGTGCTGCTTCCGCCGCAAAGATTTTAGAAAAATTAAAGCTTTTAGAAGATGAGCGCTATTCTAAAAAATTAGAAGGAATTAATGCTTGGCGCCAAAGCCCGACTAATAAAATTTATTTGATTATTGGTCAGGCCAGTATTAGCCAAAACAAGCCAATTGATGTTATAATAAAAGAACGGCAAGCTAATGGATTAGAAACTTTGTCCACAGAAGAATTTGAAGCTGTTTTAGGATTGAATAGGCAGTTAAGGTATTAACTATAAAGTTTATAAAGCTATAAAACAGAAACATTACGGTTGACTTAAGGGCGTCTTTATAACTTTCAACTTTACAACTTTATAACTAAACTAAGTGCAACAATTTACTGTCCCACAATTTATTGATGTAGAGGATAAGATCATCGGCCCGGTGACTACTCGGCAATTCGTGATTATGTTGTCTGGCAGTATCGGCGCCGTTATTTGTTATCGGCTTTTTAGCTTCGGTTTATTTTTAGTTTCTACAGTTTTAATCTTGGGATTTTGCGCGGTTTTTGCTTTCATTAGAGTTAATGGGCGGCCTTTTCATTTGTTTGTTTTAAATATTATTCAGACCTTAAAGCGTTCCAAAGTAAGAGTATGGAATCAGGAGACTTTCGCGGTTAGAGAAAAAGATTTTGAAGCGCGCGATAATATTATCAAATCAGCGCCCACCGCCCCCCGTTTATTCACTCGTTCACGCTTGAATGAACTATCTCTGATTGTAGATACGCGCGGTTTTTATCGCGGGGAGGGATCTGGTTCAGAGACCGATATCCAGGAATTAAAATTATAATTTTTTAAAAAATTGTCATGTCTGGAAAAATAAAATCATCAACCCAAGAATACTTGGAAATAGCGGAGATCAAAAATGATACCGTGATTATGCGCGAAGGAACAATGCGGGCCGTGCTTTTGGTTTCTAGCGTTAATTTTTCGCTAAAAAGTGAAGATGAACAAAACGCGGTAATCGCCAGTTATGTCAGCTTTTTAAATAATATTAATTTTACCCTGCAGATTGTAATTCAGTCTAGAGAGTTGAATATTGATAATTACATAGAAATGCTAAAGCAGAAAGAAAAAGAGCAGACGAACGAACTTTTGAAAATGCAGATGACTGAGTATATTCAATATATCACTGATTTGATCGGCATGGGAAAAATCATGAGCAAGCGTTTTTTGATCGTTGTTCCTTATAGTCCTTTTAATGATAAGCGTCGCGGTTTTTTTTCGTCTTTGGGTGATGCTTTCCGTCCGGTTTCTTTAGTTAAAATGAAAGAAGAAAAGTTTCTGAAATATCGCAAATCTTTGGACAAGCGAGTAGATGTGGTAATGAGCGGTTTGGCTTCTATGGGGTTAAACGCAGTGCAGTTAGATACGCAAGGTTTAATTGAATTGTATTATAATACTTATAATCCGGTGACGTCCAAGAACCAAGCTTTGGCGCCGATTAGCGATCTTCGCTTGGCAGAATAATTTTTATAGCATGTTTGATCCGCAAAAAGCACAATTAAATACCGCTCCAACACCAGCTTCCGCCGTTAATCCCGAAGCATCAGCCGAATCTTTGGCAATCTCGCGCGAGATAATCAGCGAAGAAAAATCATATCGCCGAGGTGTTTTGAATATCAAGGATTTAATCGCTCCGGCTAGCTTTGAAGTTTCGCCTGATTATTTAAAGTTAGGCGAAAAATTCGTGCGCACTCTTTTTGTGATCACTTATCCGCGCTATATTAATGTCGGTTGGTTTGCGCCAATTATCAATTTGAATACCACTTTTGATGTCGGCATGTTTTTTTATCCGGTTTCCAGTGCCGTGGTTTTGAAAGAATTGCGGGATAAGGTAGGTACTTTGCAAGCGCAGATTGTGGCTGACGCGGAAAAAGGCGCGGCGCGCGATCCACTGCGTGAAACCGCTTTGCGCGACGCGGAAGGTTTGCGCGATGCTTTGACTCAGGGAATTGAAAAATTTTTCCAATTCGCTTTGTATGTGACGATTTATACCGATACCAAAGAAGAGCTAGATCGCCTGTCTGACCAGTTGGAAAGTATTTTTGGTTCACGTTTGGTTTTTTCCAAAAAAGCATTTTATCAAGCTGAGCAAGGTTTTAATTCCACCTTGCCTTTGGGTAATGACGAGCTTTATGTCACTTTTAACATGAATTCTTCGCCGGTGGCTTCTTCTTTCCCTTTTATTTCCAGTGAGTTGACTAGTGATAATGGTATTCTTTATGGTATTAATCGTCACAATAATAGTTTGATTTTGTTTGATCGTTTTAGTTTACAAAATGCCAATACGGTTGTTTTCGCGACTTCCGGCGCCGGCAAATCTTACGCGATTAAGTTGGAAATTCTGCGTTCCTTGATGATGGGCGCGGAAGTGATTATTATTGATCCGGAATATGAATACAAACATTTATCTGATGCGGTGGGTGGTACTTATATTAATATTTCTTTGTCCAGTGAAAACAAATTAAACCCTTTTGATTTGCCTAGGGCGATTGGTGAGGATTCCAAGCCGGGTGATATTATTCGCAGTGCGGTAATTACCGTTAAAGGCTTGGTGCGTTTGATGCTTGGTGATTTGAATCACGAGGAAGATTCTATTGTGGATCGGGCGCTTTTGGAAACTTATGCCAAAAAAGATATTACTCCAGATTGTGATTTGACCAAAGTGGAACCGCCTTTGATGCAGGATTTCCAAGATGTTTTGGAGGGCATGGAAGGGGGAGCAGACTTGTCTTTGCGCTTGAAAAAATTTACCGAAGGCACTTTTGCCGGCTTGTTAAATAATCCAACCAATGTGCAGTTAGATAATCAATTGGTTTGTTTCTCGGTTCGTGATTTAGAGGATGAATTGCGGCCGATTGCTATTTATTCTATTGTTAATTATATTTGGAATATCGTTCGTTCGGAAATGAAGAAAAGAATTTTAGTAATTGACGAGGCTTGGTGGTTGATGCAACACGAAGATAGCGCCAAATTTATTTATGCCTTAGTCAAACGTTGCCGTAAATATTATTTGGGCGTGACTACTATCACTCAGGACGTTAATGACTTTTTGACTTCACCTTACGGACAGGCGATTGTGAATAATTCATCTTTGCAGTTATTATTAAAACAATCAACCGCTGCGATTGATTTGGTGCAAAAAACTTTCAATCTAACTGAAGGAGAAAAATATTTGCTTTTGGAGTGCGGGGTAGGTGAGGGGATATTTTTTGCCGGTTCCAAGCACGCGGCGATTAAAATCGTTGCTTCTTACGCCGAAGATCAGTTAATCACTTCTGACCCGCGTCAGCTTTTGGAGATTGAAGAGGCTAAACGCGAATTTGAAGCCAGTCAAGAGGCGGAAGGCGAGGAGGACTTAGAGGAAGCGGATGAAGCGGAAATTGGATAAAATTTATTATTTATTTCAAATATATGAATAAAAAATGGTTTGGTATTATGATAATCGGCGCTGGCGCTATCTTGGTTCTTTTTATTGTTTACATGATTTTTTTCTATAAGTTTTCCGGTAATCAAGAAGAAACGCCGGAAGAAATAGCGACCACTTCAGAAACTGTTTTGCCGGAAGCGACTACTACTTTGACCCCAGCCGATCAGGCGGAGGTAAAAGCTGGTTTTAGTCGCACAGAAATGACTAGCGATGACTTGAGCAAAATGGCTGTAGCTTTTGCCGAGCGTTTTGGCAGTTATTCTAATCAATCAAACTATGAAAATATTTCTGATTTACAGGTTTTTATGAGTCGGAAGATGCGGGTTTGGGCAGATGAATTTATCGCGCAAGCCAAGAAGAATTATTCAGCTATTTATTATGGCGTGACCACCAGCGCGGTTAGTGCTGAAGTGAAGAAGTTTGATGCCGGCTCCGGACAGGCGGAAATTTTAGTCAAAACTCAGCGTCAAGAAAGCACTGTCACAATGAGTAACGGAGCGACTAGCTATCAAGATTTACTTTTAAATTTCGTAAAAGAAAGAAACTCTTGGAAAGTGGATAGTGCGACTTGGCAGAAAAAGTAACGAAGAGTTATTTTTGGGCCTAAAGTTAAAAAAGGCGAATAATGATTTTTTATATTTTTAATGTCAAATTAAAAATTACAAATTTCAAATCAAATCTTAAATCCTAAATCAAAAATCTAAAATTTTTTTAGCATTAAATCTTAAAGATTGATTTGGGTTTTGGTTTTTGAAATTTTCCCATGTCTAGTAAAGTAAAAAATATTTACGTTTGTTCTAATTGCGACGCCCAGTTCCCGAAGTGGAGCGGGCGTTGTTTAGAATGCGGTGCTTGGGGTAGTTTGAATTTGAAAACTGTTGATACCAAAGAAGCGAAAGCCGGTGAAGTCAAGACAGAATCTGCGGAATTAATTGATTTAAGTAGTATTGAATTAAAAAGTTTAGTGAGAATAAAAACCGGAATCAATGAAGTGGATCGGGTTTTGGGCGGTGGCTTAGTGCCTGGCTCTTTGATTTTGTTGTCCGGTGATCCGGGAATCGGCAAATCAACCTTAGTGGCGCAGATTACTACGCCTGCCCTCACCCCCCGCCCCTCTCCCACGGTTGCGACCGAGGGAGAGGGGAATATTGGTGGTGTAATTTATGCTAGCGGCGAAGAGTCGGCTGGTCAAGTTAAAGATAGACTACTGCGTTTAAGCACAAATTTAGACAATTTTAAATTTATCAGTGAAACGAATGTGGAAAAAATCGTTTCAGCCTTGGAAAAAGCTAAACCGAGTTTGGCGATTATTGATTCTATTCAGACGATTTATTCATCAGAAATTCCTTCTGAAGCCGGTGGCGTGGCACAGATTCGGGCCTGCGCGGTAAAGTTTTTGGAATTGGCCAAGCGCCATAATATCGCGGTAATTTTAATTGGCCACATCACCAAAGATGGTCAAGTGGCCGGACCAAAAACTTTGGAACATATCGTGGATACAGTATTATATTTGGAAAATGAAACTACGCACGATTATCGGATTCTACGGGCAACCAAAAATCGTTTTGGTTCGGTGAATGAAATTGGCATTTTTGAAATGACCGGTCAGGGTTTCCAGGAAATTAATAATCCGTCTCTGGTTTTTTTGGGCGAAAGCGGTGATAATATTTCCGGTTCAGTAATCAGCGCAGTTATGGAAGGCACTCGGCCTTTTCTTGCAGAGCTTCAAGCCTTAGCAAGCAAAACCGTTTTTGGCTATCCGCAACGCAAGGCCTCGGGTTTTGATCTAAACCGTTTGCAAGTTTTGTCAGCGGTTCTCTCCAAGCGGACAAAAATAAATTTGAATAATCAGGATATAATTTTAAACGTGGTTGGCGGTTTGCGGGTTGATGATCCGGGATTGGATTTGGCAGTATGTTCGGCGATTATTTCTTCCATGGCGAACTTAACGATTGATCGAAAAACTATAATTCTAGGAGAGGTAGGCTTGGGCGGGGAAGTGCGGGCTGTCACCAAACTGGAAGAGCGTTTGCGTGAAGCGGAGAAATTGGGATTCAAAAAAGCAATTGTCCCTGACGGCGCAGTGAAAGCGGGTGGAATGAAAGTAGTGAAAGTGAAAAACATTGTTGACTTGGTGCAGGCGGTGTCGGGGTAGAGCATGTATCACGTATCACATAGCACACTTGTCCGCCTTTGGCGGATAACACATATCACACGGCACGTATTATAAATAAAAAATTAAAAATCAGCGGTATGTTCGCTGATTTTTTTATTTTGACAATTCCCGTAGGAACAGGGCACTGCCCTGTTCCGCGTAGTGTTTTTTATTTTTAAAAGTGAAAAAGGAGCCAGAGTTTTTTCGGTTTTGAACTTTCGTTCGTGACTTTGCTCTGACTCCCGATTTGTTTTTGCGAGAAGGGATGAATACGATCGGAGCGACCTTTCGCATCCATCCCTTCTTTTAAGCCGCACACATAGCGTCCTCAAGTGGGGGGCATGACGCTAGTGAGCGCCCGGGTTGGGGCACAGCCTGAAAGGCTAGACCAACCCGAGACTTTATGCCCAAGTGAGCATTGGAAAAAGGGCTGTGCCTTTTTCCCCTTCTTTTTCCAAAGCTCAATTGGCTCTTTATTGTTTTAGCACTGCCAGTGCCTCTTCAAGGCACTGTTGATGCGCTACATGTTCTTTCTCTCCTTTTGTTATTACGTACCTCACTTCTGCAGTGCCGAGGCTGCGATTGCAACCGGCAAAATGCTCGTCTTTTCTTGCTCCTGGGTTCTCCAGGAAGCGTCTGGTTAATTCTTTTGGCATTTTTTTCACCCCCTCCCTTTTGGATTGCCCCCCTTTAAATATAATTAGTTTATATTTCTTCTTTTGTCAATGTTTATTCTAAATGCGCCGATTGATTATTGATCTCTATTTTTGTTTTTAACAAAGGCCAAGAATCTAAAGTCGGGTCTTGGTTTATGATTTTTTCGGCCATTTCCTTAGCTTTTTTCATTAGTTCATAATCAAAAAGGGAGGCAATTTTCAGTTCCGGGAAACCGGCTTGAGCTGTGCCGTAGACTTCGCCCGGACCGCGGAACTCCAAGTCAATTTTCGCCAAAGCAAAACCGTCATGGCATTTTACCAAAGCTTCCAGACGTTTGAGGGTTTTTTCGCTAGTGCTGTCAGTAAAGAGAAAACAATAAGATTGGTGTTCGCTTCGGCCGACACGTCCTCGGAATTGGTGAATCTGCGCCAAGCCGAAACGATCCGCGCCTTCAATCATCATGATGGTCGCGTTGGGAATATCCACCCCGACTTCTACTACTGAAGTAGAAACGAGAATCTTAATTTTGTCTTCCAGAAAATTTTTCATCACTTCTTCCTTTTCTTTTGGTTT
>Ga0172379_10008123_pt1 | contig 13351 bp, 16 predicted proteins | sample GrowelOW334metaG_FD_119756 | JGI IMG/M metagenome (GOLD analysis project Ga0172379, IMG submission 119756) | Groundwater microbial communities from an aquifer near a municipal landfill in Southern Ontario, Canada - Groundwater well OW334 metaG | ecosystem: Environmental > Aquatic > Deep... | reverse complement strand
TTACCTCATAATCTTTTATACGATCTGCAAATCCTTGTCGGAGATTTACAGGAGTTGGACAGTGGCGCGCGCACCTCCGTCAACCCTCAAATTACACAGATGAAATATCCTTACTCATTTATGCAACCGCAACAGCTCAAAAAGCTTGTTGGTGATAGTCGTACCCATCACTCTCCGAAAACCGTCGGAGGCGGTGGGGATTCAATTATCCCCGGTTCTCACAGACTTACGATCATTGCTGCGGTCCAATTTTAAAGAACTTTTCCCACAGTTTGAGTATTCGACCGAAGTCCAATCCTCAATAATGGGGACGAGAGATGGTTACAACCGTATCTCGTCCAAATACCGCATTTCGCAATCACGAGGACACCACTGTTGCCACAAAGCCCGCAATCATCAACAGAACCAGAAATCCATAAACGAGATTGAGGATACCGCCGATAACACCTGAGTGATACAGAAGTTTAACGAACTTTTGTGCACGCGCTCGTTCTTCCTCTGATAAAGCTTGGGTTTCGAGAATAAAGTTCAGGAGTTCTTCCACTGCTTGTTCTTTGTTCATGATACTTCTCCAAATTGATTAATGAACATCTCGCTACAATTTTTTGTAACGATGTGTTCATTAACCAACCGGATAGGTCATGATATATTAAAGAACTATTCTCTGCGGAACCTCGAACTTTCGCTCAAGATGCCGATAAAGAGGAGAAGTTTGTTTGCTTGTTGGTACTTCTCCGTGACCAAGTGTTTACCCATTGCATCAGCCGTAACTGATACTTCCATCGTGTAGTCGATGTCTCGAGTATTACATTGAGGTACTCTCAACGCGAAGAGGAGAGGTTTAGTCTTTCTTCGTAGTGTGCCGCAACAATGAGAACTAATTTTCTCTTCGTTCGCGGCTTTCGTCGGTTAGTATATCAACGCGTTTGATATCCGACAGCCCAGCTTCGCCCCCTATCACTGGTTTTTGGCAATATTCCGACGCGAAACCGTCGGGGGAGATATGGCTCTACACGCCAACATGACTCGCTCCCACGCCACAGTTCAAATCACTTTCGGACGCTTCCGAAAGACAAACTGCGAGATATCATATTTTTTCAAAAAACTTAAACATCCTTGTCCAGAACATATCCTTTGTATCCGTATGTACAAAATGGGTTCTTTTCCTCGTTCATCATCTCATTCCACTCCTTGGCTTTCTCTTCCGTGGAAACGACCCCGAGAATCAGTCTTCCCCCGGCATTCATGTCCGAGAATAATACATATACTTTGTTCATTTTTTTCTCCGAATAGGGTTAATGGCGAAATCGCAGGTAATTCAATGTTCTTTAACTTATCTGAGGATATTGTATCATAAAAACGACTTAACGTCAAAAAAGATGTCTAATGTGTCAATATAAATTGTCATAAAATAATCAATAAATAGATATAATTAGAGCGATATTCGGTATTTAATGAAATAGTTGTCAAAATTATTGACTATAGTTGTAAATGGGTGTATACTGTAGATATATCCGTCGCTCGACGTGGGATAGAGACCTGCGTCCGGCGACAACGAACGGATTACAAAAAAAATATGGATCACTTAATTACTCCTCTAAAAGATCTCGGATTGACCGAAAAAGAAGCTCGCGTTTATTTGGCTTTGCTTCAGCTTGGCGCGGCTACTCCGTATAAAATTGCTAAGAAATCTCGACTGAAACGACCGACGGCGTATGTTATCGCGGAAGAGCTTGTTGAAAAAGGACTTATTGTCCACGTGCCGGGCGAAGAACCTCGGCGGTATATTGCGCGGACTCCGGAGACATTTTTTGAAGGCATGGAAGAAAAGCTGGCGAAAGCGCGGCGTATTTTGCCGGAATTGAAATCATTGCAAAAAGGCACATCAGAAAAACCGAGCGTCATGTATTTTGACGGCGTGGAAGGTTTGCGCCAAGCCTACGAATATAGAGAAAAAGATTTGCATGGAAAAAATATCGTCGGGTTCTTCGCTTCAGCCGAAGATATTTCGCCGGAAGTGAATCAGGTGTTTTTCGAGTGGAATGAATATATCAATCGTCACAAGACGCATGTTCGCGGGCTTACCGTAGACAGTTCTACTCTCAAACCCTATGCCAAATGGCTTTTGCTGAAAGAATCGGAGGTGACGATGAAATACCTCCCGCAAGAAATTTACAGCGCAAAAACATCGATCGAATCCTGCGATGACCAATTTGTTCGTATCTGTCTTATGGAAAGCGTACAGACACTAATTATCGAGTCGCCGAAGCTCGCCCGGGCTATCAGGGAAGTGTTTGAGATCACATGGAAAGAGATGGAAGGGAAATATGATGAACCAAGAAGTATCAGGGGTTAACTTTGACGATTACAAAAAACCCACCTTGCGGTGGGGTTTTTGTAAGTGGTATAAGTAATCTCTTACTTAACTGCGTCCTTTAAGGACTTGGCTGCGCGGAATTTCGGTACATTCATGGCCGCGACCTGGATCAATTCACCGGTTTTCGGGTTTCGTGCGGTGCGAGCCTTGCGGGCTTTCACGGCAAAAATTCCGAGACCTGCGACTGATACGTCCTCTCCCTTTTTCATGCTTCCCACGATTGTGGAAATCATCATCTCTACCGCGTCCTCAGCGGATTTCTTGGTTCCTCCAAGCACTCCGTGAACTGCTTCGATGATATCTTGCTTGTTCATGATACAAGTTTGATTAGTTTTGATAAGTTTCGTTTGCCTCCGAAACGTTCGAAGACATTTCGAATCGACCAATATTCTTGCCTCAATTATACAGTATTGAAAATACTTTGCAATAGAGCGATATTTTTCTATCCACAGTTATACTTGACTTTCATGAATTGTCTATGAGAGAAAAACGCCGTAGTGTAGGCGTATATTCGGCGCTCGTAAACTATAAATCACGCTTCAGAAAAAGCGTGATTTATAGGGATATTTTGTAATTTCAATCGATTGTATTTATCGTGCGTATTCAACGACTCTTGTCTCTCGAATGACATTCACTTTGATCTCTCCCGGATATTTTAATTCATTCTCTACGCGAAGCGCAATTTCTCTTGCGAGTTTTTTTGATTCAAGATCGGATATCGCGTCGGGGAAAACGAAGACTCGAATTTCTCTGCCGGCTTGGAGTGCGTACGCTTTCTCAACACCGGTAAATGAATTGGCGATTCTCTCAAGTTCTTCGAGGCGTTTGATATAGTTCTCTACGGAATCTCGTCTTGCTCCCGGACGTCCTCCCGAGATGGCGTCTGCGACCTGTACAAGAATTGATTCTATCGTTTCGTACGGATATTCTTCATGGTGAGCCTGCATCGCTTTAATGATTTTTTCATCCGCTCCGAATTTTTGAAGAATTCTTCTTCCGATATCAACGTGTGTGCCCTGAATTTCGTGGTCGACGGCTTTACCAATGTCATGAAGCAGTGCCCCCGCTTTGGCTACTTGCACGTCCGCACCGAGTTCTTGTGCAAGCATTCCGGCAATGTGTGACATTTCTATGGAGTGCTGAAGCACATTTTGTCCGTAGCTCGTCCTGAAATGAAGGCGTCCGAGAATGGAGACGATTCGCGGATCAAGATTGAAAACTCCGCATTCATAGACCGCTTTTTCTCCCGCGTCTTTAATGATCTTATTAATCTCCGTCTTCGCTTTCTCAACCATTTCTTCGATTTTCACCGGCTGAATGCGACCGTCGGATATGAGATTTTCGAGAGCGAGGCGGGCGATATTCCGTCTGACGGGATCAAAAGCGGAGATCGTGATGGCTCCCGGAGTATCATCGACGATGAGTTCAACGCCAGCAGTTCTTTCGAACGCGCGGATATTTCTCCCTTCTTTTCCGATAATCTTACCCTTGATCTCATCATTCGGAATGGTTACCGCCGTGGTGAGGACGTCAGAGGAAACGGAATTGCCGAGACGATGAATTGCCGTCGTGAGTATTTCTTTTGCTTTCCGTTCAAGTTTTTCCGCACCGGTCATCTCAAGCTTTTGAATGCGAACGAGAATGTCTTCTTCGCTTTGTTTCTCTATTTTTGCAAAAAGTTCTTCTTTGGCTTTTTCCGGAGAGAGGTTGGCGATACGAGAAAGGTCTTTTTCTACAACTGTCTTCAGCTCATCGGTATCTTCGCGGATCTTTTTGATCTGATCGACTTTTTGTTTGAGTCCCTCGACCTCGCGATCGATATCTTGCTGTCGTTTATCGAGCAGTTCTTCCTTTTTGATAAAACGATCCTCTGTCTTTTTGAGAACTTCTTTTTTCTCTTTCTCTTCTTTTTTAAACTCTTCCAATTTACTCGCGGCTTCTTTTTCGGCTTTGCCGACGATCTTTTGAGCATCTTCTTTGGCATTCAGCAGCATTTGCTTGATCTGAATCTCCATTGAACCTTTTTTGCCCAAAGACACCAGGAGTCGAAGGTAATACCCGAAAGCCACCCCCGCGAGAGTGATTGCAACGAGCAATAATATTTGTAATGTCATTTGTGGGTGTTCCGCCGTACGCGAAAACCCCCTACCAAGTAGGCGTTTCTATTAGAATGTTGGATTTATAGTGTATTTTTCGTAATTGAAATCGCATATTTTAGTTTTTTCGGGGTATTTCTTTCCAGCGAAACCTCTGTCCGCAACCCTTCGGCTACGGGAAATTAACTCATAACGATACTCCGATAATAGCAGAAGGAGTCGGAAAATGCAATTTTTACGTTTTATCTTAGTTTGGTTGTTTAAGTGTTTATTTTTGCATATAATTAATGAATGACATTGGAACAAAATAATATTTTAGGTGAAAAACCGAAGGAGGACGGGTTTGTTTTTTCGGAAGAAAAAAAGAAGGTGCTTTTGGTCCGTATGGAAAGTTACCTGCGGAAAGACGGCATTATATCCGAATACAAGGGCGAAGAAACAGGTAAGGTATGTACAACAGTGGATATTGAACGCCTTAAAAGTTCGGGAGTTCAATTTCGCGTTTATGATAAAGGGGGTGAGGCGGTGTTTCCAAAAAAGGAAATATTGCGGGAACTTTTGGGTGATTGTCCTATTTTGACGACAGAGCAGATCGAGGAGGATGATCTTTCCCCGAAACCGTTTTTTTACGTTCCGGAAACGATCGAAGATGCGCTTGACCCGGAAAAGATAAAAAATGCGGAATTTCAGCTTGGTACGTGGGAGTTCACTTCCCGAGGGAAAAACAGAACAACCCAAAACACAGAGCTCTTTTTAACGAAAAATGAAGAAAAAGAGAAAGATATGCTGACCGAGATGGAGGCGAGGGTATCGGTGATCTTGTATAACAAAAAATATGGCGACGGGTACCGTGATGAGGCGGGGAAGCTCATGATCCGGGACGCAAAGACAAGAGAGTACAGAGCCGTGAGCACGGAAGCGTTGATCGGTTATGGTCTCACTTCGAACGCAATTCAGTATCGAGGCAATGGTAAAAAATTTGCACTGACGATGAGGGAGGTCGTCGCAAAATATCTTCCGCACCTTAAAGAAAAAGGACTCCTCGTCGAGCAGGATTTTCGGGATGTCGGGCATATTTTTGCCGAAAAAGGACCTGTCACGAGAGAAGGTGTCTCATCGAGCGGCGCAAAAATGTTTAATCATGTGATCCATTATTTGGGAAAGCAATTTTATGGAAAAAATGTCGAGGTTTCGACGTTAAATGAAACAACCGGCGGCATATATGAGATCGATGGCAACGGCAATCGAAAATTAACGCATCTTTTTAATCTTTTTACGCCGGAAATTGCGCTTGAGACTCGGGGAGGATTTCACTACGCTGGACCGGAACGAACAAACGTTCGTGATTTTTCTCCCAAAGAGTATGTTTCATCAAAGCAAGAAGATGAGACCGACGAGGAATTTGAAACACGGGTGAATTTTGCTGTCGAAACCCTGTCTTTTCTTCCCCAATTTCTTCGCGATTTGAACAGTCGCGGCGTGTCCTTCCAAGGGCGTAGTGTTAAAGACCAGGTGGTTTTTGCGGAGGCAGCGCTTTTGTTCCGAGAGGAAAAGGAGAAGTATGATCGTTTTTTACAGTTCGTGAAGAAATTCCAAAATTCGTCCCCCGATATTTTTCGTTCCCTTGTGTATGGGCGTGAATATTCAGAACGGCTTCTTGATATTTCGGAAAAAATTCCCAAGAGGGAAATGGAGTCGGTGCTTGAAAACTATTCGTCGGTATTGGAGAATGCAAAACTGTTTTCTCGCGGATTTTTCAAAAACGGCGAAATTTCTGAGGATTTTATTCTTGACGCGGAAGAATCGGTCGCGCGGCGGGCAAAGGATATTATTAACGTTCTTTCTGAAACCTCCGACGGAAAAACCGTCCGAGCCACCGCGTTTGAAAAAAGAGAAATAGAAAGTTCCGATCCGTATGAATCCACGGAGGCGCTCGAAACATTTTCCCGTTCTCTTCTGTTGATAAATTCTCTTATCGCAAAAGATCAGGAAAAACGCCCGGTCTACGAAGGTACCGCCGCTCACTCGGTGAAATATCAGGAAAACGACGAGACAAAGGAAGGCGAAGTGTTCAACGTTCATCATTTCCTCGCCTACGATAAAAAAACGGGGAAGCGGGTCCATATCGCCGTGCAAACGCGGAAGTTCGGAATTGTCGGGAGCGAACGGGAACCGGAACTTGAATTTGACGGGGAAGCGCGTTTGAATTTTCTTGTGGATTACGGATATCGAAAAGGAGACATTCATTCGATAGAAAAGATAGACTCGGAAGAGCGTTCGCACGCATTCAGTTTTCGTATCGATCGGGAGTCCATCGACTGGAACCACGATTTCTCGGCGATCGAACAAAACGACGCCGGACGCGAGGAAGGAGAACTTTCTCTCGATGTCGGCAGTTTGTCTTTTGGAGCAGATGGAAAACCAAATGAATCAAGCGTGAGCGACCGTGTCGGGAGGATCGTCGCGCTTGGAAATGCACTCTCGAACCGGGAAGATGAAAGAGAGAAAGGAGAACGACTGGAGCTGTATCACAACAGGCGATCTTTCAGCCGTGAGTTCGGAAAAGCGGAAAATTTTGCAAAGATCGTTAGCGTTGCGGAAATGAATATGCTTCCAAAAGAAGGCATTCGCAGGATATGAGAGGAAAATAGAAAAAATAAAAAGATCACAAAACTGGTGTGATCTTTTTATTTTTTCTATTTTCCTACTCGTCTACTTCGCTTTCGGATGGAAAACGTCATCCACTAAGCCGTAGGACTTGGCTTCTTCGGCGCTCATGTAGTAGTCGCGGTCGGAGTTTTTTGTCATTCGCTCGTACTCCACATAACCTCGAAAAATTCTTTGCACATTCTTATGACACTTTGATTTTCGATGACGATTGCCATGATCGGGGTGGTGAGTTGGTGGATGACGACTTTTTCCGGAGTAATGACGAGGTTGGTCGTGAGCTTGGTATTTTTTGGCAGTATTTTTACGGTTTCATTAAAATTTCGTTCGAATTTTTTGTGTTCTTGTGAAATTTTGGAGTCTTCGAGGAGAAGGCGTATTTTTATCGGGAGTTTTGCTCGCCGTTCGATGAAGTTTTGGAAATAGTCCGGATCGAGTTCGTGCCATTCTTTTTGCGCTCCGACGACGAGATATTCTTCGCCGTTTCGGATATCCTTGAGTAAGGCTTCGTATACGCCTTTTATTGCCGGCAAGCCTTCGTAGTATTTTATAAAACCCTCGCCGCCCTTGAGATTGTAGAGAGCGGAAAGATCAGGGAGTATCTTTTTCAGCTGCTCTTGTCGGATGGAAAGAAGCGCCTCGAGTTTTTCCGGCGGTTCGGCGACAAAAACACGCTTAAAACCTCGCGGTTCGATGCGCACTATTCCTTTTTGTATAAGCGATTCGACAAGCTCGTACACGGTGGCGCGTTTTACCTCCGAAGACTTTGATATTTGGAGGATCGTAGCCGGGCCGAGTGAGAGGGAAGCAAGATAGATTTTCGCCTCATTTTCGGAAAGTCCGATATCAATAAGCGTATTTTGAACGATATTTTGTTTTTTCATAATTCTGTCGGATATTCCGACAACATATATTATATACCAATAGGTACTATTTTGTCAATATTTGACATAATGCCGACAAATGTGACAGAAATACCGATTCGTTTTATACTAATGACAGAAATAAAGAACTTGGTTTTTTTGACAACAAAAATAGGAGAGGAAAATGAATGATGAACTGATAAAAATACTTATGCGTAACGACCCCTTTATGGGACCCTTCATGAAAATTGCAGAAGAGGAAATCGCAAAAGGCAAAAAACGCAAAGAAGAACAAGAATGGGAACCTGCAGAAGAAGTGCTGTTATTTGATGGAGGGAAAGAATCATGAACGACAGAACCGTCCTTTTAGGGGACGGTTCTTTTTTGTTCTCTTGTTCCATTGTTCTTGTTGTTCGTTTTTACTTCGCCTTCGGATGAAAAACATCGTCTACCAGTCCGTATGCTTTGGCTTCTTCTGCACTCATGTAGTAGTCGCGATCGGAGTCTTTGGTTACTCGCTCGAGGGTTTTTTTGGTGTTTTTGGCGAGGATCTTTCCTAGGTTTTCTTTGGTTTTCAGAATGTGCCTGGCGGTAATCTCGATATCGCTTGCTTGACCTTCGGCTCCGCCCATAACCTGGTGAATCATCACTTCGGCGTTCGGGAGAGCGTAGCGCTTGCCTTTGGCGCCCGAGGAGAGAAGTACTGCACCCATTGAGGCGGCGATACCGACACAGATGGTGGAGACATCGGGTTTGATGTGTTCCATGGTGTCGTAGATGGCGAGGCCGGCTGTGACGGAACCGCCGGGGCTATTGATGTAGAGCATGATATCTTTTTTCGGATCTTCGGCTTCAAGGAAAAGAAGCTGGGCGATAACGATATTCGCCGTGTAGTCGTCGATAGGACCGGCGAGAAAAACGATACGCTCGCGAAGAAGGCGTGAGTAAATGTCGTAGGCGCGTTCGCCGAATTGGGATTTTTCGATTACTGTAGGTATGAGCATAGATTAGAGCGGGCTTCCATTTTTGGCGATATTTGCTTTATTTTTTCTCTCCGGCCTTGGAGCAGTAGTCTGCTACAGCCCGCGTCGGCTCTCCGAGAAAAAATAAAGCGAATCTCATCCAAAAATGAAACCCCAAGTTATGTAATAATGTATTGTTTGCTAATGACGACAGTATAGCACCTTTTTTTAGTATTGACAAGAGCTTAGAGATTTGGTATACCGTATGCAGACGATTTGTCTGTTTGAACTTATTAAAGAGGAATTCGCATGTATTGGTTATTTGTTGTATCAACAGGTATCTGTTTGGGGAGTTTTGTTTACCGTGTGGAACAAGCAAAAATCTTTGTTGAAGAAAAAATACGGTGACGCGTTAAAGCAGGCGTTACTTTCACTTCTTCCTTTATTAGGGGGAGTAGGACTGACGATTTCAGTCTTAGTTTTACTCGTTTTTGGAAAGATTTGAAAAATCCAGATACTCAATTTTTTCAGGAGGTTTATGTTGTTCTTTTTATTTTTAGTTTTGACCATTGTTTTTGCCGGAATCACCGGTTATGAATGTGATCAAAAAAAACACGACCGTTGGCTTATCGCTACATTTTTAGCATTTTTACTCATGTTGGGTACGGGAATATATAACGTAAGTCAGGCTCCGCAATATATGTATATTCGCGGTGATGGTATCGACATCGTCGTACCAATTCGGAAATAATTACAAACTCGTCTTTTTTTAAAGGCGAGTTTTTGCTTGGCAAGAGTCTGTAAACATTGCGCATCTCTGTATTTTGACAAAATATCCGCTTTCGCAGAGAATGGAGGAAGGAGTTCATTCATTTTATGGAGGGTATATGTATTGGTACGTATTGTTATTGTTGGTTTCCGTCGGATTATTGTTTAAAGGCGGAATGGTTGAGGTTGAAAAAGGTTTTTGGAAAGCATTGCCTTGGGCGCTTCCTGGATTTGTTGGTCTTATCTGGTCGTTTTATTTATATGCTTTATATCTTTTCCCTTTTATTATGTCTCAGGCATAATCAAGAAAGGTTGTTTTATTTGTAATAAGGAGAATAATATGCCATTATTTTGGCCCGTTATTTTAAATCTCGTTCGTGTAATTGCCGTGATTGTCGGCCCGTTCATTGCACTGCATACCGCCGGTTCGCCAACAGTGTCCAGTTCAACCAACTCGAAAAGAAAGTGGTTGCAAAAGAAGAAAGACAACGCGAAGTAAAAAATTGAAAGTTCAAAAAAGTCCGACGATAGACGTCGGGCTTCTTTTTTATTTATTTCTTTTCTCCCGGGGTTTCCAAAAACTCCAGCACTTTCTCGTTCGTCATGACCATGTCGACGTATGCGCGAGTTCGCTCCGGGTCGGCGTCCTGATAGTGCTCGAGGATGTGCTCGACTTCTTTTTCCAACTGTTCTTTCTCCGGAGAAAGTTTTTCCGTGTCGGCGATCTTATTGATGATGAGCTGTGTTTTTGCCCTTGATTCGGCGTCTTTTTCCCATTCTTTCTTCATGTCGTCCTCTGTTTTTTTCAGGTGCTTCAGGTAATCTTCGAATTTGATCCCCATTTGCGCGACGTCATGTTTGAATTGCGCGACCATCCGTCCGAGTTCGCTTTCAATCAGAACATCGGGAAGTTCTGCTTTTGTTTCTTCGTTTATTTCTTTAATGATCTCCATACGGCGTTTTTCTTTTGCTTGCTGCTCTTTTTCTTTCGTCATATTGTCTTTGAGCAGTTTTTTCAGGTCGTCAACGGTTTTGAAATCACCGAGCGATTTTAAGAATTCTTCGTCAATCACCGGAAGGTTTTCTTCCTTGATTTCGGTTTCGACGGGTGTGCCGTCTTCTCCGATTGTTTCCGCTTTTCCGGCGCGCTGTTTGCGAATATTCAGGATAACGTCATCAACCTCTTTGTCTTCGACGGAAACCTTGATCTCATCTTTCGTTTTCTTACTTGCAATCTTTTTATAATCGGGAAGGGTTATCTCGGGAACGACCGCTGTGGTTATTTTAAACTCGAACGGATTTCCTTTTGCCAGCTTCAAAATGCCGATTGTCGGGCGCCCGATCGCGTCGATCTTGTTTCCCATAATAATTTCCGGATAACGAGAATCAATAGCTATTTCTGCCATTTCTTCCAGGATTGCCATTTCTCCTACCGCCGCTACGAGAGTGGCTTCGGGGACGTGTCCCTTCCTGAATCCGGGCAATTCGGCATGTTCACCCAAATGCTTAACAGCCTTTGCACGAAAAGACTCAAATTCGTCATTTTCTATTGTGCCCATGATCTCGACAAGAGATTTGGGAAGTTTTTTGATTTCTATTTTCATGCCTTATAGCATATAGATTTTTTACCCATTTGTCAAAAAAATGGGTTCGCCGTTTCGTCTTTTCTGCTTTTTCGGCGGCGCGCCGAAGGATGGGCGCCGCGCCCATAACCCGCAGAAAATACGAAACGGCTCTCGGGGGACGAGAAGATGGACTTTAGTGATTCGTCTTTTCTGTTTTTTTTGGTGGGCGCACCGAAGGATGGGCGCCATTCCTTCAATGTTTACTTTTCTTTTTGGAGGATTGTTTTTTGAAAAAGACCCCGACGGCATGACTTCTGATTGGTGATTGTTTCTTTTTTTGGGGGGCATCTTCAGTAAAAATTCTCCTCATTTGAGGAGAATTTTTTAAACATATTTCGTCCGGACTTTAAACTTTACAAACTGCGTTATATCGCTTGCAGTTCGGTATCCATATTGTTGAGGTCGGTCGCGTTTAGGTCGGCTTCAATGGAGGCGGTTTCATCAGAGGAACTCTGTGCGGCAAGCGCTGTCGTTGCGGGGTCGGCATTTGAAGCTTGATCTTCCGTTGTTTGCTGTCCGAGAGGCTGTTCGGTTGGAGGAACCGTTTTTTCTTCGATCTTCGGTTGAACTCTGGTGTTCCATAAATAGAAACCGCCAACGACGAGGATCACAATGACGATAATCGTACCGATGAGGGCGCCCGACGACTTGTTCTCGGCGACCACGGGTGATGCCGGAGCTGGTGTTGCTTCGTTCGTGGCGACCTCAGGTGTTATGTTTTCGTTTTCCATAAAATTTTAAAAAGTTGTTGAGTTTATAAAAATTAATTACTCGGTTTCGACCGTCGTCGTTGCTTTTTTGGTCGCTTTTCCTTCCGCACCTTTGAGTTCTTTGATCGTATCGACAAGCGCTTTATGAGCGGCTTTCAGTACTTCGTTTAGTGCTTTTACTTGATCCTTGATCTTCTGATGACTTTCTCCCATGGTGTTCGGTGTCGTGCTTGCGTTTTTTGCCCAGGTTTCAATGTTTGCCATTTCAGTTTTTGCCAGCGCCAGTTTGGCTTTTGCGTCGGCTATTTTTGTGCGAGCGAGGGTAAGATTTTCTTTTGCCTTGGTCGTATTAATTCCGTTCGCCTGCATCTTTGTAATACGGGAATCTATACGAAGAGCGATTTTTTCAAGTCGAAGTATTGCGGCTTCGTTCCTGGCGATCACTCTTTGCGATGCGTTCTTTAGGATTGCCACCTTTTTTACGTCGAACGCGTTTCTTAGTTCCGTTTTTTTGTCCTGCACTTTTTCTCGCGTCGCTTGCACTTTTTCCTGAATGTTTTGCCTCGTTGTCGAAGCCTTAGCTCTCACGGCCTGCATGATTTCCCCGCGTGGTTTTGGTGGTAAAGGAGCGTTTTCCCCGCGGTACAGCGTTGGTTCGGGTGGGGGAGTTGTTTGTGCGTAGGCGAGAGGGGTTGTCATTATCACGGCGATCGCGATTGCCGCTAATTTTGTGGTTTTCATACGTGGTTGTTTGTTGATTCTAATAAAAGTACATACACTAATGCACCTTACTTATAAGTATACACCAAAACCCCGCATTGTTCACAAGGCGGGGTTGTTGATAACATGTAGGTCTGATTTGTGTTTAGAACGTCAGGAAGGAAACCAAAAGGAGGGCGACGATGTTGATGATCTTGATCATCGGGTTGATCGCGGGACCGGCGGTGTCTTTGTAGGGATCGCCTACTGTGTCGCCGGTGACGGCGGCTTTGTGGGCTTCGCTGCCTTTTCCTCCGAACGAACCTTCCTCAATATATTTCTTGGCGTTGTCCCAGGCGGCGCCTCCGGTCGTCATCGAGATACCGACGAAGAGCCCGGTGATGATGGAGCCGACGAGCAAGCCTCCGAGAGCGGCGGAACCGAGGAAGATTCCGACGAGAACCGGAATAACGACAGGGATAAGTGCGGGAACAATCATTTCTTTGATCGCGGCGGCGGTAACGATGTCAACGCATTTGGAATATTCCGGCTTCGTTGTTCCTTGCATGATTCCTTTGATCTCG
>Ga0172379_10008122_pt1 | contig 13353 bp, 11 predicted proteins | sample GrowelOW334metaG_FD_119756 | JGI IMG/M metagenome (GOLD analysis project Ga0172379, IMG submission 119756) | Groundwater microbial communities from an aquifer near a municipal landfill in Southern Ontario, Canada - Groundwater well OW334 metaG | ecosystem: Environmental > Aquatic > Deep... | reverse complement strand
CATTAATAAATAAACCAAAAAAGAAATAATTACTCCCGCGATAATTCCAATAACTCCGCCAAAAAATGTCAGTGTGCCCGCTTCCAGCAAAAATTGTCGCGCAATTGCCGAGTTTGTGGCCCCCACGGCTTTTCTTAAACCAATTTCCCGCGTGCGTTCAGCTACCGTGGCAAGCATAATATTTAAAATTCCTATTCCGCCTACAACCAAAGAAACAGCGGCCATTGCAGTTAAAAACAAACTCAAAGCGCTTGTAATTGTGTTTAAAATATCAATTGCGTCGGCAATATTGCGCACAGTAAAATCAACATCTGCTTCAGTTTTTATGTGGTGGCGCTGTTTTAGAAGATTTGTAACATCTTGAACGGTTTGATCAATGTTATCGGCAGAATCAACTTTAATATCAATTGCACGCAAATAATGTATACCCAAAATCTGCTGCTGGCCAATTTCCAAGGGCATAAAAATTTGATCGTCTAAATCTAAAAACAAGGAACTTCCCTGTTTTTCAGTTACGCCTACTACGCGCAAAGGAACCCCACCGGCTTCCTGCTGCGAGGCGCTTTTAACTTTAACTACTTGGCCTATTGGGTCAACTCCTGTTCCGCTAAATAATTCTTCGGCAACAGTAGCTCCTAAAACAGCAACGTTTGCATTTCCCTCGCCTTCTTGTTGGTCAAAAAATCTTCCTGAAGCCATTGGAATGTTTATAACGTCGGGCATAGTATACTCTGTTCCCATAAAATTAGTATCAACAGATTTATTCTGCCAGATAACTGAAGCCGAACCCAATACCCCACCAAACACCGCTTTGGCATGTGGAACTGCTCCCGAATTTTTTATAGCTTCGGCATCTGCTTTTGTAAGGGTTGTAACAACAATTCCAAAAAGTTGGGCAGGCGGACCTTTTTCGCTGCTCTTTCCCGGCTGAACAGACAAAAGGTCAGAGCCCAATTTTGTAACTTGTCCCAAAATTAAGCTTTTAGCTCCCGCCCCCAAGGATATAATTGTTATTACTCCGGCAACTCCAATAATAATTCCCAGTATAGTTAAAAATGACCTGCCTTTCCTGGCAAGCAGAGTCCTAAAAACTAATTTTATCGTTCCAACAAAATCCATATTTTATTTTACAAGATCTTTGTCTGGTTCTGCAATTGTTCTTTTTTCCACTTTTTCATCAGAAACAATTTCTCCGTCTTTTATGCGGATAATTCTTTTTGCGTGGTTTGCTGTATCAGTTTCATGAGTGACTAAAATAATTGTACGACCTTCAGCGTTTAATTTTTGTAAAATTGACATTACTGTATTTCCGGATTTTGAATCAAGGTTTCCCGTGGGTTCGTCGGCAAAAATTACAGCCGGATTATTTACCAAAGCCCTGGCAATTGCCACGCGCTGTTTTTCTCCGCCGGAAATTTGGTTTGTAAAATATTCTAATCTGTGCGACATTCCAACTGCCGCCAAAGCTTTTTCTGCCAAACTATCCAAATCTTTTTTTTGGCTGTAAACTAAGGGCAGTTTTACGTTGTCCAAAACAGAAGTTCTGGCCAATAAATTAAAAGATTGAAAAACAAAGCCAACTTTTTCGTTTCTTAATTTTGCCAGGTAATCATCATCAAAATCTTTTGTATTTTTATTTTCAAATTTATACTCACCTTCAGTTGGCCGGTCTAAAAAACTTAATATGTGCATTAAGGTTGACTTGCCAGAACCAGAGGGTCCCATAATTGCAACAAACTCTCCTTCATCTATTTTAAAATCTATATTATGTAAAACTCTTGTGACAACCTCGTCATTAACATAATCTTTTTTTAGGTTTTCAATTTCAATCAGCGCCATTATTGTTTCATATAAATAATAATTTCCTGTCCATCATTTAATCCGGAGATTATTTCCACCAATCCCCCATCTGCCTGCAGACCTGTTTGCACTTGAACCTCGTGGTATGTTTTCTTTTTTGAGTCATCAATTACTCTCACATATTGCTAGTTATTCTTATTTATCACAGCAGTAGATGGCACAGCTAACGCATTATCTTTTTTTGCAATCAAAATTGTCATGTTTGCTGTCATTCCTGGTTTTAGATTTGGAATATTATCCAGGCTTCCTGTAACTCTATAATTCACCACGCCAGAAACAACGGTTGATGCTGGGTTTATTGTCAAAACTTTTCCCGCAAAATGTTGGTCTGGTCCAAGCGCGTCAAATGTGTAGTCAATCGGCTGACCGATTTGTAAAGATGCAATATTCGCTTCGCTAACATTAGCTTCTGCATGCAAATCTGTGACATTCTGCAAAACCATAACCGGCGACATTGCTGTTGCCTGCTCGCCTACTTTAATATCCACTAGAGTAATCGTGCCAGATAATGGAGCTACAATAACTGAATTATTTAAAACAGCTTGGGCTGAATCAACCTGTCCTTGAGCCGAAAGAACTTGAGCTTTTGCTAAATCAATATCTTCCTGCCTAGGGGCTGCCTTTTTGGCGGATAGATTGTGCTCGGCTGTTTGAAGTGCAACCTTATAAGATGAAACGCTACCCTGCAAAGTATTAATATTTGCCATTGCAGTGCTAATCGCAGTTTTTTGAGAATCTATAGATGTTTTATCGGCTGCTGTAATCCTGGCATAATAAACTCCCTGATCGCACTGGTCCCTTATAATTAATAATGAGCTAAAAACGCTATTTAAATAACTGTTAAAATTAAAAATAGCCAAGTCTATATTGTCTGTATTATTTGCCTGATCTATACTATTTTTAGCTTTTACCAATTTTTCGCCTATATTATCTTTGTTTTCTTGCACTAGGCTCCCCGATTGGTCTACAACAGAGAAATAATTATTTTTTAGGGTGGTCACTGTTGTATAAGCATTATAAATTGAGGTATAGGCACTATTTAATGTGGAAATAGCTCCATTATATGAATTACTTAAATTTACTTTGGCAGATGTAACGGCATCCTGTAATGTTTGCACGTCGCTTTGACTTGCTCCATTTATCAGCTTATTATAATTTGCTTGAGCCTGTGCCAAAGATCCCTGCGCGCTCAACAGGCTTGCCCTTGCGCTTTGCTGATCCAGAGTGGCTAAGGTTTGTCCTGTGTAAACTTTATTTCCCTCTTTCACCAGCACTTGTCGCACAATACCACTTCCTTGAAAACTCAAACTCAAATCGGTTCCACTGACAACTTGTCCTGTTGATAAAACGGTTTCTTGCAGATTTTGTTTTATTGCAAAACCTTTTTGAATGGAACCTGAATTATTTTTCCCCGCAAAAATAAAATAAACTATTATTATTAAAATAACAGCCAGGATTAATGTAATCCAGATATTTCGTTTTCTTTTAAAAAACTTTGGAACTTTTATTTTCATGAATTTTCTCATTTTATAATTATTTTATTACTTTTTAATTAATTTTCAAATTCTTTTGCTCCATCCATCCATTTTTTAAACTGACAATCAGAACTATGCTTTGGCGGATTGGGTTCCCTTAAAACCTTCACAGCATCCTTAAAAATCTCATAAACTTCCGACGGATTTGTTTCAATTTCCAAAAATTCTTTTCTAAACGGCAAGCGGTCCACAAATCCTCTGGTCTTGTCAACAATATAAAATGCCAAATAACCTTTCCTCGGAGTTTGATAGCCATTTTTTTCCATTAAAAATGTATACGTATCCAGCTGTAATTGAAATCTGTCATAAATGTTCGCCGCTGTGCTTCCTGTTGATTTGTAATCCAGCGGAGCAATTTTACCGTCTTCAAATTCCAAAACATCATCCACTGCTCCAAACAAAGTTGCCTGCAAATCTTTATCAAAATATCTTATGCCCGCAAAATTATTACGCCACTGATTTAATAATTTCTGGTTTGGAAAAAGATGCGCTTTAATGTTGTTCTCCTCCAGCATCGGATGAGGCCAATTTTTTGCTCGGTATGTGTCAAACTCTTCCTTAAGCAAGGCATCCACTGCAGAGTTTAAAGCATAAGGATATGGAGGAGGCCTTTTCACTCCCAAATTTTTGTCCAGCCAAAAGCAATGCGGACATTCCAAAAACAAATTCAAAGAATTCGGTGAAAGTTGGATTGGTTTATCATTCATATTTTATTATACATTACCACAAAAAACTGCCTAAATCAAAAAAAATCTCCGTTTGTTTCCTTTGCAGGAACGGAGACATGGATTTCAGATAACGTCTACAGAGAAACGTTAATCTGGATATCTTTATGCTTTCGAGGCTTTTCGGGAGGCAGTTCACCACTGTCAATGCGGTTCAACAGCTCTGCTAAGCCTTCTACACCGGTATAAGCCTCACCGGTTATTTCGTTGATAATCACAGGCTGACCTGGGATTTGCGTAATGGAGAGTTGAGCAGCGAGTAATTCCTCACTGCCAGGCTTGCCTAACGCAACTCCTGCCACTCGGTTGAAATGATTTGCCCACGCGTCAATGATGCCGGGCAAAGCAAGCGCCTTACTACCAACACCAATTATCACGTCGTAATCAAGTGGTTTACCCGCATTGAGAACAAAGTGCATGACCTCCAACGGATTTCGATGACAGCTCATCACGTGCACAACAATCCCAAAATTGGATGCCGGAGCCAAGCGTCCTATCGCGTCCTTAATCTCAGGCAGATCAGATTCACTGCCAGCGATTATAAGAACGCATTTGCTTGCCTTTTCAATGTTCACATTCATTACCTCACAAAGGTAGTCCTCAATTGTCATTCTTGTCAACCGCCAGAAAATATAGCGGTAGATTTGCGTGGTTTGCGCGATTATCTCATCGGGCACAACCATGGCGTGAACTTTATCCACGTCTGATTCTTTGCTGGGATCGTACTTAGACTTCTTATTGATTCCCATCAAAATTCCCCATGCGCGCACAAACTGCTTGTCAAATGCTGACGGCGCTTTCCGTTCAGCAACGGGCCTACGACTGGCTTCCCATTCCGAGAACGACCAGAATCTGCTCGAATCCGGAGTTGCCACCTCATCGGCCAGCGTGCCATCTTTTGCAAACTCAAACTTCGTGTCTGCGAAAAGGACGCCACGTTTTTTTGCAACCGCCTGAATTATTGAGAAGATCTGAATCGCCAGATACGTCTGTAATGGATACTTTTCCTGAATCGTTGCAGCGTCAACATGTTCGTCGTGTCCGACAGACGCCTTCGTGCTTGGTGTATCCACTGAAAACGGAAGCTCGTCTCCGTCTTGTAGTCCGGTTGGGAGCACGTGTCCGCAAACCATTCCAATTTCATCGTACTCTTCTTTCCCTGACCCTGTCAGGCATCCGCGCACAATAAATTCGGTGTCGTCCACCATGTCTAGATTCTCTACAACCATAGCCCGCGACTGCAGGTCTGCGTTGTCTTGAAGTTCTTCGGGCAAATATTCGTCAATGCCCGAGCCGTACGCAACCATATGGTGCTTTATTCCATACTTCTCGAGTTCCTTGAACCAGAACACACTCATGGCCGTGAGAATAACACCCTTCATCGGCACCAGTGCGTTCAATACAAAGTCGAATATGCTTATGGCATCTGTGGCCACAAGCAATATCTTGCCACACGGCAGCAAGTACGAATCGCGGACTTTTCCGCGCGCAACAAGTTCGAGTCCGGGCAAAATTTTCCACCCGGCTCTTTTCGGCGATAGCTTGGGCATAAGCCCTCCTTTCAATTCAATTCTCAACGAACTTCTCACATCGGTTTAGTGCCTTCACATGAAAGCAACCGATAAAATCAAATTACAGTATTTTCCCCCTTTTGTCAAATTATTTTTGTGCAAAAAAAGAGCCCCAGTATTTCTACAAAGGGCATATGAATCACAAACTAACCTTTTTTGAGGTACTCTTCAGCCATATCGGCAATTTCAATTGCTTTCGCAGTTGCATCACCGGTATAGTTTTCCGGATCTGCCAAAAGTGACAAAACATCTGCCGGTATATTCAGCATCGCCTCAGTAAGGGCTTCTTCTGAATATAATAAGTCATTGAGCGCGAAAAGCAAAGGTTTGTTGCCTTCCTGAGCTAACGGCATTACTTTTCTGTTGATCAGCTCATGAGCATCGCCTTTATAACCGGCCATTTGAAGCGCAACATACAAGGGTTCTGCCAGAACAAAGTTTTCACTCATCTGGAGATTTCTCTTGCAATTTTCTTCGTTGACGGTCAGGCGTTCCAAAAATGTCAGCCCTTTCTCGTTTTTGCGGAGTAAGGTCTCCATCTGCGTAACAAGATTGACAACGAGAATTGGAAAATCGCGCGCCACCGAGCTTCCAACCAAATCTCTCTGATGTTCGCTCATCAGTGTGTCTAGAACTTTTCCAAATTCGTTTTTCGTCCGCAACCACATGCCTTCAAGATTCTCAAAGTTTATGGGATTGCGCTTTTGCGCCATTGTTGAAGAACCAACCTGGCCTTCAGCAAACGGTTCGCCAATTTCGGCAATTTCACTTCGCATTAAATGTCTGCAATCCCTGCCCAACTGACCAAAGGATGCCGACAACATGGCGGTGCTGAAAAGAAAATATGCCAAAGGTTCTGGCGGAAGAATTTGCGTGCTGATGTGAGCTGGAGTTATTCCAAGCTTATGCAGAACCTGGCTTTCAAAAGATAATCTTCCACATTTTTCTGCAATCCCAAGTCCGCGCACTGCATTGCTTGCCCCCACAGCCCCGGAAATCTTTCCTCGAAGCGCAAACGCGGATTTATCTATTTCTCTGCAGTTATAAACAATCCTGTTCAAAACAGTTGCCAGCCAAAATCCCACTGTTATGGGAATTGCATGTTGGCCATGTGTTCTGCCAATCTGCAAAGTGCCGGCATATTTTCTAACCAAGCCGGCAAGGATTCCGATGATTTCTCTGGACCTAGGCGCAATAACTTTACGGCAAGCCCGAACATACTGGATAATCCTGCCAGTTTCCAGCGGATCATAGCTGGTAAGCGGAATGTGTACCCAGCGTTTGAGATCGTCAGGAATTATATCCTGAATAAGTCGCACCAAGGCGCGGATGTCGTGCTTGGTTACGATACGTTCCAATTCATCAACGTCTGTTGTACAAATTCCCAAAATCTTTTCTTCAATTTCCGGCGTTAACTGCATGTAATGGTATGTTGGTATCACACCGATTTCGCCCAAAACATGCAGAGTAGCCAATTCAACTTCAATAATTGGCTTGTACAAATTGTCGTACCCAAATATATCAACCAAACTTTTAGGCTGATATCTGGGATTTCCTGGCAGAGTGAGATTCATGGCAAATTCTCCTTCTTTCGGTTTAGACATTAAATTGGCAAAGGACCGTGAGTCCGAACACCGAACTCAAGCTTATATTACTAGTTTTAGAGGTTTTATCAAGTTATTCTAACCCAGCGCCATCTGTTGAATTGGTCGCGAAAAAATTCGCAATTTTTGTAGTTATATTTTTTTACAAGTTTTTCTATTTCTTTTTTCTGAATACTATCAAACTCCATAAAAATTATTCCATTTTCATTTAAATGTCCTTTTGCATCTTTTAAAAATTTCGTAATATAAAAAAGTCCGTCTTTTCCACCAAACAAAGCATTGACTGGCTCAAAATCAACAACAGATTTTTGTAGCCTTGTTCTTCTATTTTTTGGAATATAAGGCGGATTAGCAAAAATATAATTATATTTATTTTTTATATTTTTAAAAACATCCGATTGAATTATTTTATATCTTCTATGTTTTATTTTATTTATTTTTAAATTTATTTTTATCTGTTTTATTACCAATTCATCTTTTTCTGCAAAATCACACTTAATATTTTTTATGTTTTTTAAAATAGAAATTCCAATACACCCAGATCCTGCAAAAATGTCTAAAACTTTTCCTGCTTTAATATTTTTTAATTCTTGTTCAACCCAATATTCTGTTTCTGTTCTGGGAATTAAAGGTTTTTTAGACAAATCAATTTTGCATCCCAAAAACTGGGTAAATCCAATTACATAATCCACGGGCTCGCCTGCTTTTAATCTTTCCACATCCTTATGAAATTTTTCGTTTGGCTTTCCAAAATATTTTTCCTTCAAAAGCCAATTTATCTCTTTTTCCATATGTATTATTTATACAGCATAACACAAATTTTGCAAAAAAAGAGCCCAAAATGAATTGGGCATACTGCGCAAACATTGTCTGCGCCTGTTTTTCTACGGAGTAAGAATCATCTTGAGCAACGCCATCCTGGTAAACAGCCCACTGTCGATTTGCCCGGTAAGGTAAACCGCCCGCGGATCACTGTCCACATCAGTGGTGATTTCGTCTACCCGAGGCAAGGGATGCATAATAATCGCATCTTTTTTCATCAAGCTAGTAATAATTCCATCAACGATGAAATACCCTTCGCTTCTATCGAGCAACGTTCCGCATTCAGCTTGAGCGCGTGTTTGGTAAACAACATCTACGTCTGGAGCTACCACTCTCAAGTCTGTGTGTTCTGCAAAAGGCACTTCGTGCTTACGAAGATACATTTTGATATCTTCTCCCATCCTAGTGTTGTGAGGAGAGATGAAATAAATTTGTATCCCTTTGAACTTTCCAAGCAGATAACAAAGTGAACGTACTGTCCGACCTTTGTCTAGATCGCCCACCATGGCGATCTTCAGACCGTCAATTGATCCGCGACGCTTATAAATTGTTCTCAGGTCCAGCAAAGCTTGCGTTGGATGCTGGCCTGGCTCACGATCACCAGCGCTGATAACTGGCGCGCGCGAAACATCGGCAGCAAACCTCGCGCCAATGTCATGGTCGTATCTGATGACAATCACGTCTGGACGGTAGCGATTGATCACCCGGAATGTGTCAGCAAGCGTTTCTCCTTTCTTCGCCGAAGAAAATTCTCCGGCGTTTTCGCTCGAAAACACAACCCTTCCACCAAGATAGTCCATTGCCATCTCAAACGACATTCGCGTCCTGGTACTGGGCTGATAAAAAAATGAAACCATCCTTTTATCCTCAAGGCTGGAGCATCCTCCAATATCAACAATCTTCTGCATTTGATCAGTAAGTGGCAGAAATTCCTCTTCAAGCCATTTCCTGCTGAACTGCTGCGCGCAAACAATGTGTGGCCATCTATCAAAATGAGCGCTCATAGCTTCCTTCTCCTCTAGTTGTAAAAGGGCTTTTTAGTTTTTACCTGACTCAAGCAAGCCCTATTGGATTGCTTAATCAGACACATTTTTTCTAATTCTACTCTTCTAAAAAGCAATGTCAATTGTGGATAAACAAACGCCCCAAACAGTGCTTGGGGCGTTCAATAAAAAACCCGCTTTTCACGGGTTCAAGATTTTTATTTAATTCCAATTATTTCTATTTCTGTGTATGGTTGCCTATGCCCAATTTTTCTACTTTCTCTTTTCTTTGGCTTGTATTTGAAAACAATTATCTTTTCGCCTTTTCCGTGGCTCAAAACTTTTGCTGTAACATCTGCTTTAACCAAAGGATTTCCAATTTCCACTTTGTCATTCTTTTCCACCAACAAAACTTCAGAAAGGGAAAATTCCTCTCCTTCTTTTCTCTCTAATTTCTCCACTTTTAATTTGTCTCCGGGTTTGACAATGTATTGCTTGCCTCCGGTTTTTATTATTGCAATCATAAATAAAATGAAGCGAGGCAATAAATTTTTTGAAGCCCTACGCACACGAAGTGGCGTTCTAGCGAAAAAAATTTGATTGCCGAGCGTAATGTTTATAGTTTAGCAAAAAAACAGCTAATCGTCAAGCACTGGGTGTTCCACGTCATCAATTGTTATTTTACTCTCCCCTGCGGTCAGCTTTACCACATCCTTGTCTATTTTCTGCAATTCTTTTCCTGCTTTATTGTAGCTGGAAACGGTGGTGTCCAAGTGCTGGCCCAATCTTTTCATGTGCTCTGAATATGTAAAAAGATGCTTACCTAATCTTTCAACTTCTTTAATAATTGTCTGTGCCTGCTCAGAAATTTTCTGGTTTCTCAGACCCTGTAAAACCGTCTGCAAATACGCCAAAAATGAAGTTGGTGAAACAACAATAACTTTTTTCTTTCCTGCGTAATAAATCAAGTTATTGGTGTCTTCTGCAATCACTCCCACCTTATTTATCAGCAAATCATAATAAACAGCTTCAGAAGGAATAAACATAAAAGCAAAATCCATTGTTTTTTCTTCCGGCCGTACATATTTTGACGTTTCGTCAATTCTTAATTTCAAGTCATTCACAAAAGCAGTTTCCAATCTTTTCTTTTCAGTCAAATCATTCGTCTGAAGCATTCTGTTGTAATTATCCAAAGAAAATTTTGAGTCAATTGGAATTATGCGCTTATCCACAAACACAACTGCATCCACAATTTCCCCGTTAGAAAAACTGTACTGCATTTGAAAAGAGCTTGGCGGCAAAACATTTTTCAAAACAGTTTCCAAATAATATTCTCCCAGGATCCCCCTCTGTTTTGGGTTTTTTAAAATGTCCTGCAAACTCTTCAACTGGTCTGCAAAGCCCACCACCTGCCTGTTTGTTTCGTCTAGCTTGGTTAATTTTTCTGTAACATTTCTTATAATATCTGCTGAATATTTAAATTGCTCTTGAACATTTTTATTTGACTCAGAAAGTTTGCTGTCAACTGCGCTGGCAATTTGGTTTATTTGTTGTTGCAAAAGCAAGAACGAGCTATCGTCTTGCTTTTGTCCTGAGCCTGCCAAAGGATTTTTCCGTGTGAGTAAAAAAATCGCCACCACCACCCCCACTGCAATTATTATTAAAAGTATTATTGTTAAATCCATAAGTTTACGTAGCGTAGCGATATATTATGTAATATTACCTCAAAACTTAATCCAACGCAAAACCTGCAAAAAATAACAAAACAACACTAAAGCAATAGAACAATACCAAAAACAATACTGGTAGCGTTTTCGTCTCCAGACGAAAACGCTACCACAATCACAAATTAGGTTTTTTTTCATCTTTTCTGTCCTTCTTTTTTATCCTTTGCTCTGCTCTTATAATTCTCTCGTCATCTATACTGCTAATTATTGCAAAACATACATACTTTTTAAGCTTGAATAAATCTACAAGATTTTTTATTTCTTCATGGCAATCATAAGGATATAAAAATAGGCTTTCCTGAAGTTCTAAAAAACCAGCCATTTTTAATCTGTATCGTAATATATTCCTTCCCTTTCTGCATTCATCGGGAATATCAAAAGCCACCATCCGCCATTTTCCATCCCATTTTTCTTTTTTATTTCCAAGGCGCCGAAATTTAAGGTTGAGAGCTCTCAGCCTGCCCTTCTCTGTAAGCGAGACAAGCACCGAACCGTCATATTTTTCTTTTTTCCTGATAAATTTTTGCTTGTTTAAATCTCTTATACCATCTTTTATTTTACTCTGCTTAAAATCCTTCCATTCTCTGGGAAATTCATCAAGTATAAAAAGTTTTCTTTTTGTTGTATAACTAAGAGCATAATCAACGCAATTATATAAATGCAACAAAATTTCTTCCGTTATAGAACTCATATTTTTATTATTACTATTACTATTATTATTTTATTTATTATATTCTTTATTACATTTCTCATTACATATTCCGATTATATCACAACAAAAAAGTTACTGGTAGCGTTTTCGTCTGGAGACGAAAACGCTACCATTTTGCTTAAATCAGAATATTATTGTATTTCACTATTGTTGTATTCCAACTAAAAAGGCGAGAATCGCTCCCCGCCTTCTTATATTTTTCTAATTTATTTTATTTATTGCGTTATTGTGAAATAATTATCGCTATCGTCACAAGCATCTCCTTTACAAATTTTCAACTTATAGTCTCCAGGGCCACTGTACTGACCCGCACCGACAGACACCTGACCGTTCCAAGCATAATAACCATTATCTACACCTTGATAAATTAAACCTAAAATCCCTGCCCCTTGACTAATTAACACGATTCTCACAATATTATTAGAGGTTGTAAAATTGTCTTGCCAAGTAATATTATGAGTTTCTCCAACCTTCCACGTTTCTCCTCCGTTCGGTGAAGTGACAGTTATAGATGGCTGAGTGGAAGAAGAAATAGTAAAATAATTATCACTAGTATCTTCAGCCCCCGAAGAACTCTCTGGAGGAGTGCTAATGTTAATTTTATAATTTCCAGCTTGAACTGTGGCAGGAATGGTAACTGTTTCACTTCCAATACTGCTTGCCACCCAATTTCCCAAAAAGAATTGTGTATTATTCTGGCCTACAAGAGTTATTCCAACTGGGTGGTTTAAATTATAACTATTCCATCTAACTGTAATTTGCTGGCCTGCAGTTAATGTTTCTCCTCCGTTCGGCGAAGTGATGGTAATTGAAGGCTGAGTGGAATTTCCGACAACAACTGTTATGCTGGTTTTAGCAGAATTATTATTTGCTATACAGGTTGCGCAAAATGCTCCTGTAGGACATGGTGGACAACTGGGATTTGGACCTGAAACATTAAATTTAACTGTATAAGTACCTGCTTGGTTATAAATATGAGTAAAAGTCGCTGTAGTTTGGACTGTATTAAAACCTCCAGTACCCGCCACTCCATTATTATAAAACATCTCTCCCCAATCAACCGAATAAGATAGATTTGTCCCGCTTGGAGCTGAAGCATTTACTGTCCAAGTTCCGGTTTGACCAACATTAAGTGAATTTGGGCCAGAAACAGAATTGATAGTTATATTTTGACTAACTGCTCCGCATTTGTACAATGCGTTTAATTTTGCTCGGGTTAATGGACCAACAAATCCTGTTTGTGGAATTCCGTATTTTTTTTGGAATTTAACGACCGCAGAACCGGTAATTTTTGTAAAATTATCAGCTCTCCATGAAGTATCATTAAAACCTTCTTTATTTAAAGCTCTATGCAATGCAGCTACTTCATTACCCAGACTTCCTACTCCTAAATTTGTGTTGAAAACGTGGCACCAAGCAACTGGAGAAGCATTTATTGACGGTGTGTTTCCGTTTAATACATTTTGTACGTTTGCAATTGTTGCTGAATCTGCTCCAAACGCCGAAAGCAAACTTATTATCGCTGAGATTTGAGTGCTTGTTAAGCTAGATGCTGAAACTGCGATTGGCGAACACAAAACCGCTGTTACCAAAACAGCTGTTAATAGTAGAGACCTGATTTTCATGATTTTTTTGCCAATTATTAAAAATTAAATAATTAATTAAAAATTATTTAGAAATTAAAAATTGGAAATTAAAAATTTTATATTTTTATATTATCTAATAATACCCCCCCCGCAAGCCATGTCAATGCGATGCGCTTATTTCCCTTGGCTTCCAATAATGGAAGTATATAAGCTTTACAACTTCACTTG
>Ga0172379_10008121_pt1 | contig 13353 bp, 10 predicted proteins | sample GrowelOW334metaG_FD_119756 | JGI IMG/M metagenome (GOLD analysis project Ga0172379, IMG submission 119756) | Groundwater microbial communities from an aquifer near a municipal landfill in Southern Ontario, Canada - Groundwater well OW334 metaG | ecosystem: Environmental > Aquatic > Deep... | reverse complement strand
CCTGTTTCGGGATCGACAATACCGGGGACAGATATCCCGGTTCCGACAAAGAACTCGGAAGTTATTCCACGCTTATGAAGGCTATCCCTGATCAGCGCAGCTATCCCGGCACAGCTGCCCGATCCGTCGTTCCTGTCATATTCGAAAGGGAACGAGTCTATGGTTTTTCTATTGTTATCTATTATTTCGATCAGTGCCTTTTCGTATGAAAGCAGGACTCCCGCACTATAGAACATGCCGCTTTTCAAGTTCAGCGGTATTGACTTTTTAAGAGGAGCCTCTTTCGGACCTCTTGATTCCTCAATGATTCCGTCCGCAATCAGGGGTTCTATGTTTTTCGATATGGCGACTTTGCTTATGCCAAGCCTGGCGGCAAGCATTTTACGGGTAATGCCTCTGTTCAGCCACAGAGTTCTTATGACAGGTATGATAAGATTGTTTTTCCTCGCCATCTTATCGGAAGATAATATATGTTTCAAAAAAGAATCCATGACAGACCACATTGTTATTAACTATATTATTGTGTAATTATAAACAATGCGGATATAAATGTCAATGCCTAAAGTAAAACTATTTCAAAATAAATATTAATGGTTAATTTGCTTACCATTAACGTAATACCCGATACAGTCATAAAACACGAGAGTCAATTCAGGAGATCTTTGAGTTTTTCCGGCTGGAAAGGGCTGCGCGGAAAAACACGGTCGCCTATGTCGGCGTCCGGGAATATCATCACGCCCCCTTCCCGTTCACCGCAAGCGCGGCGGCAATCTCCGAACCTATGAATCCGCCGCCTATCACGGCAAACCGTTTCGCCTTGTCCGCCATGGCGCGCAATCTCCTGTAATCTTCCAGGGTGCGGAAATAGATTATGTCATCTCCGCCATAAGGTAATCTTCCGGGTAGTTAAGCCCGCAAGGGCTGTTCTTCTGTTTTTTCATTTAATCGCTTCACAACTGGTCGCTCTTGGCCGCCGGGATAAAATCGTCCTCGTGCAGTCCGTTGATTTTATGAGTGTAAAGTATGACCTTGACTTCTTCCCCATGAGAGCCAGATATCCGGATGATACCCCTCTGCTTCGGCCTGCTGTCCCACCTTGTTCACCAGCACTCGTTACGAGTGCTGGATCTCATTCCCGCCACGCCCCGTGAAATGATGTATTTTTTCAGTCCTCATGTTGAAAGCTTTTCATTTTAACCTAGATTTCAAACTCGTGCATTTATTGTGAAGTAATTACAAAAGCAGCCAGGGTTCAGCGGCCAGAATAGATCGGGATTTGAGTTCTGATTTCATTCTGGACTCTGGGTTCTGATTTCTGAATTCCTGCAAAATGCGAGTTTTGCAATTGGCTCAATAACAATACGGAGATATCAATGTCAGTTTTCAAGAAAATAAAAGTGCCTTCGGGCGATAAAATCACAGTCAACAGCGACGGGGTGCTGAATATCCCCGACAATCCGGTGGTCGCATTTATCGAAGGCGACGGCATCGGTGCGGACATTACGAAAGCCAGCATGCACATCTGGGACAGCGCAGTCAAAAAGGCTTTCGGCGGGAAAAAGAAGATTTCCTGGATGGAAATTTACGCGGGCGAAAAGGCGAACAACATATACGGTGAAAACACATGGCTGCCGGACGAAACCATTGACGCAGTCAAGGAATATATCATAGGAATAAAGGGGCCGCTGACAACTCCTGTCGGAGGAGGGATCAGATCCCTGAATGTCGCATTGCGACAGAAACTTGATCTCTATGTCTGCCTAAGGCCGGTGCGTTATTTCAAGGGAGTCCCCTCGCCCGTCAAGACCCCTGAAAAAACCGACATGGTCATTTTCCGTGAAAATTCGGAGGACATCTATGCGGGGATAGAGTGGAAAGCCGACTCCGCCGAGGCGAAGAAGGTAATTGATTTCCTGCAGAAGGATATGGGGGTCACCCAGATAAGATTTCCGGAATCGTGCGGAATCGGGATCAAGCCGATTTCCAGGCAGGGAACCGAGAGGCTTGTGCGCGCCGCCATGAGATATACGGTCGAGCAGAAGAGGAAAAGTCTGACCTTCGTCCACAAGGGAAACATAATGAAGTTCACCGAAGGCGGTTTCAAGGAATGGGGATACGACCTTGCGAGAAGGGAGTTTTCGGATGTCGCGGCTGTAGCGTCCGATTGCAACTGGAAAACGCCCGCAGGGAAATTCCTTGTGAAAGACGTGATTTGCGATGCGTTTCTCCAGCAGATACTGACCCGTCCGGACGAGTATGACGTTGTCGCCACGATGAATCTCAACGGCGATTACATTTCGGACGCCCTCGCAGCATGTGTCGGCGGGATAGGAATCGCACCCGGGGCAAATATAAATTATGAAACCGGACACGCAATATTTGAAGCCACCCACGGGACTGCGCCCAAGTATGCGGGACTTGACAAGGTGAATCCGTCGTCCCTCGCGCTTTCCGGGGAAATGCTCCTCAGGCATATCGGCTGGAACAAAGCGGCCGACTTGATCATCCAGGGCACTGAAAGAGCCATATCCGACAAGGTTGTGACCTATGATTTCGCGAGACTCATGACCGGTGCAAGAGAAGTGTCGTGTTCGGAATTCGCGAAAGCCGTTGTTGAAAGAATGTAAACAAATAGGTATATGTATATCCATGTTCAGAAACCGTCACATAATCACAGCCGTTGAAATAGGCACGTCCAAAATCTGCGTGCTTATCGGCGAGGCGAACCAGCAGGGACACATATCCGTCCTGGCGCACGGCGAATCGCCCGTTGAATCCGGAGTCGTATGCAAAGGTGAAATCATCGACATGGACAGGGTGACGAGGTATCTTGACGAAGCCATAGAAAAAGCCGAATACGCCGCGGATGTCGACATAGACAGCAACAATCTTTACATATCCGTGACTGGAAGCCACATCCGCTCAATGAAGGGTTCCGGACATGTGATTGTTTCAGGGGAAGGCCGCAGGATATCCCAGGAACACATGGTCGAGGCGCTGCGCAACGCCACAATGGTCCCGATCCCGCCTGAATGCGTAATCCTGAATTCAGTGGACGGGAATTTCCTCATTGACGGGCTAAGGAGAATCGCCGACCCGGAAGGGCAGATAGCCGACAAACTCGAGGCTTTCGCCCACATCATCTACGGCAACCGCAACTGCATTGAAAACTTCCAAGCCCCACTGCGTGAACTCGGCTATGACGGTTCGATTCCGGTTTTCAGCGCCATCGCGGCGGCATCAGGCATCCTCACCGACGATGAACTTAAAAACGGAGTACTCATGATCGATATGGGCGCAGGCACAACCGAATACATGCTTTTCCACGATTCCGGGGCGCAGGCCAGCGGTATTCTGGCGGTCGGCTGCGACCACATGGCAAATGATCTTTCCGTAGGACTTGACCTTAACATCTCCCTCTGCAGGAAAATGATCGGCGACAACACCACCCACTCCAGAAAAGAACACGGTCAGGCTTTCATCGAGATTGACGGGAACATAGGATCACGGAAAATCCCCGCCGTCTCTGTCGAAAAAATCGTAGACCTCAGGCTGAGGGAACTTTTCGGGCTTATCCTTTCACAGCTTCAGTCCACCAGAATGCTCCCCTTCATTGACAGGGGCATAGTTCTCACCGGCGGGGGCGCCCTTCTTCCGCAGGTAAGGGAAATCGCCGGTTCCGTGTTTGAGGCTCCTGTCAGAATTGGAAGTCCGCTCGAGCTCAGCGGTTCGGTGACAAATCTCAAATCGCCCAGATACGGGATGGTTTTCGGCCTTTTGAAACACGGGGACAGGGACAGGCAGATCAGGAAATCCGGTCCGGAGGGGCCGTCGGGCGCCATCATAAAAAACATTGACAGGAAACTCATTTCGGCGTCCCGCGACACGATGAGATGGCTGAAAAACGCGATAAAATTCTAGGATCTCACAAGATGAACAATGCTTCGGACATAACAGCTAAAGCCGTCGTTCTGGGACTCGGGAACGCCGGAACGAAAATAGTCGGGGAGCTCTCACAGCTCAACGGCTCCTCATGGCTGTCCATAGGCGCCGCCGACACCGACAAGTCATCCCTGGAGCGCTGCGGCCTTCAAAACTCTTTCCCAGTGGGATTCGAGTGGACGCACGGAACGGGCTGCGGCGGCAACGTGATAAAAGGAGAAAGGGCCTTTGCGCATCCTTCGCGAACCCGGATCATTGAATTCCTTTCAGGGGCCTCCCTCGTGGTCGTAACCGGCGGCATGGGCGGAGGAACCGCAACCGCAGGCTGTTCCAGCATTGCCAGAGCGGCAAAAAAAATGGGAATCCCCTCCATCTTCATAATCACCACCCCTTTCTCTTTCGAGGGACACAGTAAAAGGGAAACTGCTGAAGGCGGGATCAAAATGCTTTTGACAGACGCTGATATTGTCATATCAGTTCCGAACGACATACTTTATTCTTCAATCGCCGCACACACTTCCGCCGAAGACGCCTTTAAGAAATCAGACATTGAAATCGCAAGGGCTGTGCTTGGAATAGCGGAAATCATAAGATGCAGGAACATACTTTCAGCAGATATTTCCGACTTTAAAAACATTCTCCAGAAACGGAAATCCCTTTGCTGTCTGGGGCTGGGTTCCGCGGAAAGAAGCGAAGGCGAAAACTTCAGCCATATCGCCCTTGAAAGGCTTATGGCATCCCCTCTTCTCGGCGGAACCGAAAACATAAGGGAGGCGGACGCCGTTATCCTCACCCTTACCGGCGGACCGGAACTTAACATAGCCGAGATGAGACATTCGCTTGAGGCGGTCCAGCGCTATACCGAGAACGATACGAAACTCATTGTAGGTGCAAACACGGATCCCCTGTATGCCGACCGAATACAACTCACACTAATATCCGTACGGTACGAGTTTTCCCCTGACGCCCCCGAGGAATTTTCAGATGTGGCGGACTTCCAGGAACAGCTGGCATCGGATCAGCCCGAACTGCCGCTCCTCCCTGTTTCAAAGGGTATTTTCACGAACACATCAAGGAATATCTTCTCATCCCAGGATCTTGACATTCCCACGTTCCTCCGCCAGGGCGTTCATCTCGACAAAGGCAGATGATGAGAGCCCCAGTCAAATTGTCCTTCATGTCCGCAATATTGATCCTGCTGTGTTCCTGTAATGAAAAACACGCTGTGATTCCTGAAATAGACGGAGGATACGCCTTCAGGAAAGTCTCTGAAATTTACGGGATCGGCCCCAGGCCCAGCGGTTCGGAAGGCGCAAGAAAGACGGCCGAGTTCATAAGGGGCGAGATAATAAAATACGGACTCACCCCGGAAACGGACGAATGGATTGAAAAAACCCCTTCGGATGCCGGAACCGTATTCAGAAATGTAACTGTTGTTATTCCCGGTGAAAAAAAAGACTTCATGATAATCGGGAGCCATTATGATACGAAGAGAATTGAAACCGTACCGGAATTCTCCGGCGCAAACGACGGCGCTTCAAGCTCGGGGCTTCTCCTGGCGCTTATTCAAGCCGTCAAGAACAACGCGACACCTCCGCCCCTGACCCTGAAGTTCGCATTCCTTGACGGGGAAGAATGTGTTTACAGGTACAATGACAGCGACGGCCTGTTTGGCAGCCGGCGGATGGCCGGAAAACTCAAAGAGCCGGGAAACTCGTCAAGCTGCAGGGCCGTGCTAATACTCGACATGATCGGCGACAGGGATCTGAACATTTCAATACCTTCCAATTCCGATGCGGCCCTCGCCGACAAAATCATCAGGATAGCCGCGGGGATGAACCTGGGAAAATATTTTTCAAAGTCAAAAGCCGGCATAATAGACGACCATACTCCTTTCCACAAGTCAGGAATACCCGCTGTCGACATCATAGATTTCGAATACGGAGAAAACAACAGGTACTGGCACACAAAAGCGGATACAATTGACAAAATCTCCCCCGACAGCCTGAAAATAGCCGGAGACGTTGCCATGGGGCTTATTTACAACCTGAAATGATAATGTTGATTTTCTTTGATTTTCTTGTTTTTTGAATTTGTCATGATTGAATACGCAAGATATACTAATGGGAGTTTTAAGTCCAAAATACAGGAGGTTTAATATGGTCCAGTTACTGCAGAGTCTTGGTGTTGGAGGTATCGTTGCGGTAGTTTTCATGGCTATCTCACTGATAGGAATGATCGTATGCGCAAAAAAGCAGAACACCGTGGCAGTTGCGAAACCAATGGCAGTAGTTCTCATGCTGGTTGTCATCATATGCGCCGTAGTGATACTCATGAAAACCGGTGTTCTCGGCGATCAGGGGACACAGAAGATCATAGCCAATGAGCTTACATATGCCAAAGCCGGCTATTACATGCTCGGCAAAGAATTGGCGGTGAAAGCTCCAAATGCAAGAACCCTCCTTATCGTTGAAAAAGCCAGGAACAACGATGAACGGACTCCCGCACTGCTCCAGGCCTTCAAAGACGGTGCCGCAGAAAAATTGAATATTGTCGCAACGGGCACTCCTACAGTCACGTGGCCGGAAGGCCGTCAGCCGAAGCCTGAAGAGATGGAAATGATGCCAATGAATGAAATGCTGAAAGCAAGAGACTACAACGATGTAATAAACAAATATCCTGACTGCAACCTGATTGTATCCTTCATTGGACTTCCAATGGATGTCGAAGACTTGCAGGTGTGGTCGATGCCTCCTGAAACTCGGCCGAAACTCGGTTTAATCAACTGCGCCTACCACAATCTGAAAAACGCAATTCAGACAGGTGCCGTAATTGCCGTAGTCGGGATAAACCCCTCAGCTAAATTTGATGAGCAGCCGGCGCCTAAAGATCCGAAAGCCGCATTCGACCGCAGATACATTCTGATAACTCCCGAGAATGTCGTGAAGATAGCCGACACCTATAAAAACATGTTTGAAACGGCAAAATAGCCAGGCTGTTCGTTTCTGCAGCTTGCGCAGGAATATGAAATTGTAAACTTACAGGCGCTGCAGTTTTTTACTGCAGCGCCTTTTGCTTTAGGAGCCGTATAGAAATAACTTTTACACAAGGCATCATCCAATGAATTTCGATTTTACAAAAATGCACGGGGCGGGGAACGACTTTATCGTCGCATTCGACACTTCGGAAAAATGGCCACGCTCCACCGATGCGATCAGAAACCTGTGCAACCGTAAAAGAGGAATAGGTGCCGACGGGCTCATTCTTCTTTCACATAATCCCGACAAGAAAATCCCCTTTAAAATGGTTTATTTCAACAGCGACGGCTCCGTCGCCGGAATGTGCGGCAACGGCCTGAGGTGCGCAGCGCTCTTCTGCTACAACAATCTCGATTCGGGCAAACACCTGAAAATCATGACCGCGTCGGGCCCGCTTGAAGGGGCAATCCTTTCCAAAAACACTGTAAAGGTGAAAATCCCGATAGCAGGGGCTTTCCGAAAGATTGTCATCGCCGGGGACGAGATGTATTTTGGTAACACGGGTGTTCCGCATCTGGTTAAGCCGGTCAGGGACATTGATAAGGTAAATGTGCACGAGGAAGGCGGAAAACTGCGCCATCACAGGCTTTTCGCTCCCGCAGGAACAAATGTCGACTTTATTTCACCTCCTGCAAAAGGCACGGCCGCCCCCTGCAGAATCCGCACTTATGAAAGAGGAGTTGAAGATGAGACTTCCGCCTGTGGGACAGGAATCACCGCTTCCGCCGTATGCCTTTTGAATTTCTTGAGAAGGAAGCCCCCTTTTGAGTTTATAACGCGCGGAGGAGACATTCTCAAGGTTGAATTCTGCGAGTCTGACAATATTTTAAATACCCCTGCGACTGCATATCTTACGGGGCCTGCAGTGGAAGTGTTTTCAGGTACAATCATAATTTGAAAGGTGATATTTTATGGAACTCAAAGGAGTTTACACGGCTATCGTAACACCCTTTTCCGATGGAAAAGTCGACTTTAAAAAACTCGTGCAGCTTGTCAACATTCAGATTGAAGCCGGTATTGACGGCATTGTTCCCGTCGGAACCACCGGCGAATCACCCACGCTTTCAGTTGAAGAACACATTGAAGTCATAGAGAAAGTCATCAATACTTCCAATGGCCGGTGCAAAGTCATCGCAGGCAGCGGGGCAAATTCCACGGAGGAGGCCATTTATCTTACGAAACAGGCTAAAAAGGCCGGCGCCGACGCCACTCTTCAGGTGACACCGTATTATAACAAACCCACGCAGGAGGGTCTTTACAGGCATTTCAGCGCCGTTGCCGACAACGGCGGACTCCCTGTTGTCCTCTACAATGTTCCCGGAAGGTGCGGAGTTCCCATCGCAGTCGAGACAATCGCACGGCTCTCGGCAAATAAAAATATTGTCGCGGTAAAAGAAGCGGGAGGAAGCGTTGAAAAAGTCAGCGCAATTCTTGACGCATGCAATATAACCGTCCTCAGCGGCGATGACGCTCTGACTATTCCGATGATGGCTGTCGGGGCGACAGGAATAATCAGTGTGGTTTCAAATCTCATACCCCGCGAAGTGAAGGAAATGGTTGACGCCTTCGCATCCGGAGATTTTGCAAAAGCAAAAAAACTCCATATGAGGCTTTATCCGTTATTCAGAGACATGTTTATAGAAACCAATCCCATTCCGATAAAAGCCGCAATGGCCGAAAAAGGGCTCATCAGGGAAGAATACAGGCTTCCCCTCTGCCCGATGAGCGAGAAAAACAGGAGAACTCTTCTGGAAGCAATGAAGAAATCAGGCGTATTGTAAAATTCCCCGGGAACACTGGACATCATGACAGACAGGGAAGCCTATATAACCCTTAACATAATAAGCGGAATCGGTCCGGCGAGAGTCAAATCACTCTGCGGCCGTTTCGGTTCTGTTTCAAACGTTCTTCAGTCATCCCGGGAGGAATTAAAATCCGTCCAGGGTATCGGGGGTACGCTGGCAGAGGCTATTTCATGCTGGAAAACCGATGCGGATTACAAGTCGGAAATGAAGCTCGCAGAAAGAGCGGGAGTTGAAATCATCACTCTCGCCGACGATGAATATCCATCCGCACTCAAAGAGGTGCATGATGCGCCTCTTTGCCTGTATATAAGGGGGCAAATGCCTTCCGACAACGATTTCATGCTGGGGGTGGTCGGGTCAAGGAGAATCACCAATTACGGGCGCTCAATGTCCGAACACCTGTCAAGGGCGGCGGCATATGCCGGGTGGACTGTTGTTTCCGGCCTCGCCTACGGAACTGATGCGGTGGCCCACAAAACGGTGGTTGACGCCGGCGGCAGGACAATCGCCGTCCTTGGCGGCGGACTCGCCAGGATTTTCCCGCAGGATCATGTTCCTCTTGCGAAAAGCATAATAGAAAGCGGCGGCGCGGTAATCAGCGAGTTCCCGATGGAATTTGCGCCCAACCGGCGCTCTTTCCCGATGCGGAACAGAATTATTTCAGGACTTTCAAAAGGAGTCATTGTCATTGAAGCCGGAACTACAAGCGGAGCTCTGATAACTGCGAAATTCGCACTGGATCAGGGGCGTCTGGTTTTCGCGGTTCCGGGTCAGGCCGACAATCCGCAGGCCAGAGGCTGCAACTCACTCATCAAACAGGGCGCAAAACTTACGGAAAGCTTTGACGATATTATGGAGGAATTTGAATTCCTTCCCGCATTCTCCCGGACCTCTAATTATAAAATTGTTGATGACCAAGATGTTACAAATAAAAGAGAGGAGCCGACCTTGAAACTTACGGAAGATGAAGGCAGAATAATCGGCCTTTTGAAGAACGGAGATGCAAGCGCTGATTCGCTGGTTGCAGAAACAGGCATGGGCGCCGGAAAACTTCTCTCCCTTTTAATGAAAATGGAAATGAAAAAACTTATTTCGCAACTGCCGGGAAAAAGGTTTTCATTAAGGAAATAAATCCATTGCTGTCCTTGAACCTGCGGCAGAAATCTTTAATTTTGGAATCTTAATTATGTCTGATGGAAAAAAAGTTGTTATTGTTGAATCCCCTGCAAAAGCAAGGACGATCGGACGCATTCTCGGAAACGAGTATCACGTTCTCGCATCCATGGGGCACGTGCGCGACCTTCCCGAACGGACACTCGGCGTTGACATAAAAAACAATTTCACGCCGATCTATCAGGAGACAAAAAAGAAAGTCATACAGGATCTCAAGGCGGTCTCCCGCGACGCTTCAAACATATATCTCGCATCCGACCCGGACCGTGAAGGGGAGGCAATCGCATGGCACATCAGGGAATCCTTGAAAAAATGCACCAAGGCGCCCTTCAGCCGCGTTGTATTCCATGAAATCACGCGGAGCGCCGTCAACAACGCATTTCAGCATCCGGCGGACATAAACATGAATCTTGTGGACTCCCAGCAGGCGAGGAGAATACTTGACCGCCTCGTGGGTTACAAGGTCAGCGAAATCCTCTGGTCAAAAATAGAAAGGGGGATAAGCGCGGGACGCGTACAGTCGGTGGCCCTAAGAATAGTCTGCGAAAAGGAACGTGAAGTTCAGGCGTTCAAACCGCAGGAATACTGGAATCTTGCGGTCAACCTTGAAATCGAACCGCAGGGCAGCGGGAAAAAATACCAGGCGAAACTTTTCCAGATCGACGGTAAAAAAGCTGAAATCACAAGCGGAGAGGAATCCGGCAAAGCGATTGAATCCATCCGGAACGCAAGTGATTTCAGGATTGCAAACAATGAAATCAAGCCCCGCAAAAGGTACGCCCCCCCCCCTTTCATAACAAGCACTCTTCAGCAGGCCGCCGGCCCGGCACTGAGGTTTTCAGCAAGCCATACCATGCGGATCGCGCAACAGCTCTATGAAGGCGTCGATCTCGGCTCCTCCGAACCCGCAGGCCTTATAACCTATATGAGAACGGATTCATTCACCATCGCAAAAGAAGCCCAGGAGGCATGCCGTTCCTATATCGCTTCAAACATCGGCTCCGAATACCTCCCAGACACGCCGAACTTCTTCAAAAACGCAGGAAGGGCGCAGGAGGCGCACGAGGCGATACGTCCGACTGACCTCACGAGAACCCCAAGGGAATTGGAACCCTATCTCTCTCCCGACCAGATGAAGCTCTACACTCTTGTCTGGAAACGTTTTATCGCAAGCCAGATGAGGCCTGCGGAACAGAAAGTCACGACAGTTGACACCGCCATAGCCGGTTCCGACGGCAGGAATTTCACTTTCAGGACAACTGCGACGGAAACAGTTTTCGCAGGTTTCCTGAAGATCTATGATTTCCTCGACAGGGACAAGGATGACAAATCGGCCGATGACAGCTCGGAAGAAGACGAATTCATGCCGACAACTTCCCTTTCCGAACTTGTCAAAGGTCAGAAAGTCCTGCTTCTCGATTCGAAATCGGAACAGAAATTCACAGAACCTCCGCCCAGGTTTTCCGAATCCATGCTTATCAAGGCACTTGAGGCCAACGGGATAGGAAGGCCTTCCACATACGCCACAATCGTAAACACAATCCAGCAGAGAAAATATGTCGACAAACTGAAAGGCAAGCTGATTCCAACAGTACTCGGCTTCAAGGTCAACGACTTCCTCGTGGCAAACCTGGGCAGTCTTTTCCAGATAAGCTTCACGGCCGAAATGGAACTCAAGCTCGACAAGATAGAGGAAGGGGAAATCCAGTGGCAGGCAATGCTCGAGGAGTTCTACAAGAGTTTTTCAACATGGGTTGGAGAGGCAAAGACACTGGGGGCTCCTGAAAAGGAGAAAGCGGAGAAGGCGATTCATCTTTTTGACACCGTGCAAAACTGGAAGGCTCCTGAAAAGAAAGTCCGCAGAACCTACGACGACCACAAATTTCTCGAATCCATAAAAGGTCAGTTCGAGAAAAACGGCGGGATATCCGAAAAACAGTGGGGAGCCGTGCTGCGCCTCGCATTCCAATACAAGGATCAGATTCCAGACTACAATCTGAAAATGACCGAACTCGGCGTGAATCCCGAAGCCGCACAGGCAACTGCTAATTCTCAGGCGCAGGGTGAAGCGGCAGCCGATCCCAGGACGCAGGCGGAAAAAGCCGCTGAAATGGAAATATTCAAGGAATTGCTCTCCGTCCTGCAGTCGGTGAAAACCGCCGATCCGGAGACTGAACGCAGGCGCGGCGGCAGGAAATTCGACGATAAAAAATTCATCGTCTCCATCAACAGCCAGCTCGAAGACGGCAGAATATTATCGGAAAAGCAGATTAATGCGATAAAAAAACTCACGGTTAAATACAAGGATCAGATACCGGATTTTGAAAAACTGTCCGCAAAACTGAATCTGAATGAAAACACCTCCGGAGCCGGAACAAAGAGCGCTCCCGCATCAAGCGCAAGCACCGAGGAGATACAGAAACTGATTGATCAGCTTGGAGGAATTACCGAATGGGAAAAGCCTGTGAAAAAAGGCTTCAGGACTTTTGACGACAAATCATTTTACGGCTCTCTTTCAAAACAATTCGCAGCAAAGAAAAACCTGTCCGAAAAACAGGTCGCAGCCCTGAAGAGAATTGTCGGGAAATATATAAAAGAGTAAAATAAATGAATTAAATTTGTCTTTTGAATTTCCAGCTTTATATTTGTCGCTTCTGTTTAAATATCAGTTTGTTATGATACAGGGCAATTCACCGGCGGGGCTATGAAATATGTTGGTTTATCAAAATTTTTCAATATTTCTGCAAACTTGAACTGGACAGTTTGCATATTACCGATTATCTTTTACGCCCTGTTTTCCGTGCTACTTGCTGATGACATAAAAACTGATGCAAAACCGCTGAAAAACAGTACGACGGAAGTGAAGAACGGCATCACCGATGATGCTGTTGGCTTGGCAGAACTGGAAGCAGCCAGAAGAGAAACAGAAATGCTGCGGAAGGAACTTGCCGATGTTCTTTTAAAAAGTGCGGAGATTTTTAATTCTTATCGGCGGTTGCAGTTAAGCGTTGCTTCAACTGTTGCGAACTCCGAGAAGAAGAACGTATCCGAGGAAGAACTTAAGTCTCTTGAATCCTTCGCATACATCCGCCAGGAGATGAAAGGCCTTGTTGATAAAACGATCGAGCTCTCGCGGTTCATCGGAACGGTGTTCGAAAAGAAGGATCTGACCGAGACAGACAGGATCAGGGTGAAGTTCAAGTTGGATGATTTGAAGGCGGCAGCAGACAGGCTCAACGCCCTGACGGCTCCTCCGGAATTAGAAGAGAAAACGGATAAATGCAGAATTCTGGCCGTAAATGAAAAACTCCAGATAGCGATACTGGATGCGGGAACGGCGAATGGGGTAAATACCGGACTCATATGGCGGGTGACGACAAGGGACGGGAGACCGT
>Ga0172379_10008120_pt1 | contig 13354 bp, 12 predicted proteins | sample GrowelOW334metaG_FD_119756 | JGI IMG/M metagenome (GOLD analysis project Ga0172379, IMG submission 119756) | Groundwater microbial communities from an aquifer near a municipal landfill in Southern Ontario, Canada - Groundwater well OW334 metaG | ecosystem: Environmental > Aquatic > Deep... | reverse complement strand
GCAGCTTGACCAGATCATCCAGGAATGGCAGACCGAATTGAAAAAACTCGAGGGCGATTGGAAAGCAAAGTTTGATGATTACGAAAAACGCAAACTGATTATGTCCGACCAAACGCGCGCTGAAACAGAAAGTGATTTGATGAAAATGGAACAAAAAATCACCGAATACCGTGAAAAAAAATTCGGCACAAGCGGCGAGCTTTTTCAGAAACAGGATGAATTGATGAAACCTGTGCAAAACCGTTTATTCACTGCTATCAAACAAGTTGCTACCGACGAAGATTATGATTACGTTTTCGACCGCAGCGGACAAATTTTAATGTTGTTCGCAAAAGAAAAATATGATATTACAAATCTTGTTCTTGAAAAACTGAAATAATGAAACTCTCGATTGCTGATATTGCATCACTCACAAATGCAAAAATTGTTGGAGACGACCCGCCTAAGGCGGGTTTCATTTCCGGCATAGCAAAAATTGAAGAAGCAAAGGAAGGTGAATTAACCTTCCTTTACTTATCTCAGTACGAAAAATATTTTCCTACAACAAAAGCATCCGCAATTTTAGTCAAACCCGAATTCAAGAAAACACGCGCAGATATTATTTATCTCGAAGTCCCCGATCCAAACAAAGCTTTCTTCAAAATTATCAGCGCTTACTTTGCACCAAAATTTCCTTTAGAAGGAATTGACGCAACTGCATTTGTTCATCCTTCCGCATCGGTAGGAGAAAATACCGCGCTCGGGAAAAATGTTGTTATCTCCGCCGGCTGTAAAATCGGGAAGAATGTAAAAATTTTTCACAATACTGTTCTCTTAGAAAATGTTGAAGTTGGAGACGACTCACTTCTTTTTCAAAACGTCAGCATTCGCGAAGAATGCAAAATTGGAAAACGCGTTATCATTCATTCCGGTACCGTAATCGGTTCGGATGGTTTTAGTTACACGATGGAAAACGGTGCGTATGTTAAAATTCCGCAAATCGGAAACGTTATTCTTGAAGACGATGTTGAGCTTGGATCAAATGTTTCCGTTGACCGCGCAGTTATGGGTTCAACTATAATTAAGCAAGGAACCAAAATTGATAACCTTGTACAAATCGCACACAACGTTGTGGTCGGCGAGCATACTGCAATTTCAGGACAATGCGGAATTTCAGGCAGCACAAAAGTGGGCAAGTATTGTGTTTTTGGCGGACAAGTTGGAGTTGCAGGACATATTGAAATAACTGATAATGTGCTGGTTGCCGCCAAATCAGGAATTTCAAAATCGGTAACCAAATCCGGCACTTATTTCGGCGCTCCATTAAAAGAAATAAAAGATGCTTTCCGGCAAGAAGCCCACATTAGAAATTTAGAACATTATGCTAAACGCATTAAAGAGCTTGAAAAGAAAGTTGCCGAAATATCCGAACAACTTAAAAATTCCTTAGAGCGATAAACCATTTCTTCATTCGCTTTAATTTCATTTCATTATTTTTTTATTAATAACTTTCATATGCAACCAGAAAAAGAATTCATCGCAAAGACGTTTGAGGCTTTGAAGAAAAAAGGAATAAAAACCTTTCCCGATGAATTTCTTTCTTCATCTACAACAAAAACTATTTCCGTTCCTGCAAAAATTTTAATTATGGGAGAAGAATTTTTCGGAAATTATGAAATTTTATCCGGAGACCGCAAAGTTATTTATCAAGCGCCAACATACGACGAAGCAAAATATTTTATTTACGCAAGCAGAAAAAAGGCGGCGGAAATATCTATTCCTTTAAGTGAAGACGAGATCAAACAAACTGTTTTACAGTACGAAAAATATCTTGATTCAATTATGAAAGAAATAGTTTCTCTTTATAAGAAAAATTTTCCGGATGGGAAAAATTCCTTGTTTGTAATGAATGAAATCTTAAAGATTCTTAATCTCGTCCGCTACTAAAAACCACGATGATCCCGATAAGCGATAAAATTGCAGATTATCTAACCGACTTATTTGGCGCAGACGCAGTTACAAACTACCGTCAATACTTAGAAGACGAACCGGCGCTCTACCTACGAAGCAACAGCATAAAAACAACACGCGATGAAGTGCAAAAAAATCTTTTTAACAATTACAGTATTGTGACGGAAAAACTTTCCGAAATTTCAGATGCTTTAAAAGTTATCGGTGAAAGATCGCTCATCGGGAAAACACTAGAGCACAGCATCGGTGAATATTACATTCAAAGTTTATCTTCAATGATTCCACCACTTGTTTTAAATCCGCAACCGACAGATAAAGTTTTGGATTTGTGTTCCGCTCCCGGCTCTAAAACAACACAGATCGCCGCATTAATGCAAAACAAAGGAACACTGCTCGTTAATGAAATTCAACTTGATAGATTAAAAACGCTTGTCTTTAATCTTGAAAGAATGAATGTCGTAAACGCCGGGGTGATTCACTCAAAAGGTGAAGTGTTGAGCCGTTTTTTTCAAAATCATTTTGACAAAATTTTAGTTGACGCACCCTGCAGCGGCTTGGGAATTATGCAAAAGAAAAATGAAGTGAGCAATTGGTGGACGAAAGAAAAAGCCGAACAGTTAAGCGAATTGCAATACCGCTTGCTTCTTTCGGCGCTAAAGATGGTGAAGGTTGGCGGTGAGATTGTTTATTCAACGTGTACTCTTTCCGTTGAAGAAAATGAATTTGTTATCGATAAACTGCTAAAGAAATTTCCTATAAAACTTTTACCGGTGACTCTTCCGATTCATTCACACGATGCATTTACCCGATTACACGATTTCTCTTTGGATGGATCAATTCATAATGGAAAGAGGATAGTTCCCTGGGAAGTGAATTCCGAAGGATTTTTCGTTGTTAAAATTTTAAAGAAAGATGAAATTGAAGTTGATAATCCTGCCGAGAGAAAAAGACACCCGTTTACTTTTCTTCCGGCAAGGAAGATCGGCAAACAACTCGATTTATTGACGAACATTTTTGAAATTCAAAAGAATGTTTTCGATCGTTATAAATATCTTCAAAAAGGAAACGATATCTTTTTTGTAACTGAGGATTGGAATGAAGAAAACTTGATGATGTTTGAAAGAATCGGAACAAAGTTTGCAAATTTGGATAAATATGGAAATCTGATTTTGCACACGCAAGCCGCGGAAATTCTACAAAATGAAATCCGTAAAAGTATTGTTGAACTTGCCAGCAACGATGAGTTGAAAAAATATCTTGACGGCGGAATCATCAAAAAAAATTTTTCTTTTAAAGGACAAACCGTGGTAAAGTTTCGAAACAAAATTCTTGGAACCGGCGGAATTTCTGTTGATGGTTTAAAGAGCCGTTACCCGCGTTCAAAGAGAACACAAGAAATAGAATATTAAATTCCAAAAGCCAAAAAACAAATCCCATTTATAGAAATAAAAATCTCACATCTTCAAGACGTGAGATTTAGTTTTTCTAACAGGCTTTAATAATACCGAGGAACGAATCAACCTTCAAACATGCGCCTCCAACGAGTGCGCCATCAATGTTTGGTTGCGAAAGAAGTTCAACCGCGTTATCAGGTTTTACACTTCCGCCGTATTGAATGATAATTTGTTCCGCGACATCACTTTGGTACAATGCGATCAATTCTTTTCTAATGAACGCATGAACTTCCTCAGCTTGTTCTTTCGAAGCAACTTTTCCCGTTCCGATTGCCCAAACAGGTTCGTAAGCGATGATGATTTTTTTCATATTCTCAGTGTCAACATTTTTCAATCCTTCAACAACCTGACGTTTAACAACATCAAACGTAATTCCTTTTTCACGCTCATCTAAAGTTTCACCGATGCAGAAAATTGGAAGGAGTCCGCTTGCCAATGCCTTATGAATTTTTTTGTTGATGGTTGAATCTGTCTCGCCGAAGATCGTTCTTCTTTCCGAGTGCCCGAGAATTACATATTCACAGCCGACACTTTTTAACATTGATGCGGATATTTCTCCGGTGTATGCGCCGCTTTCTTCAAAGTACATATTTTGTGCACCGAGTTTTACGTGTGAGTTTTTAACCAGCGTTGAAGCGGTCTCCAACGAGGTATATGGTGGACAAATGATAACTTCTACGTTGCTTGATAATGTTCTCAATCCGTTTTTAATTCCGGAAATCAACGAGATTGATTCCTGTAAATTCAAATTCATTTTCCAATTTCCGGCTATTACTTTTTTACGCATCTTTATTTCTCCATGAGGTTTTGTGTTAAATATTTCTTTTGCAAATTTAAGAAAAGAATGGATCAATTTTGAATTGGAATAAGGGAACTGAATATTAACGTTTAAATTCTTTTATTAATTTGTGGATAGAATATTTTTAAAATATCAGAGAGTGTTTATGAGCAAAAGTCTCGATGAAATAGCAGACGAACTCGAACCGCTTTATAACGCTGCAATGAAAGCACAAGCAAAAATGGTAGCGCTTGAAGAGGATGCAACAAAAGCCTTGAAAGAATTTGCATTAAAACATTATCCTGAAATTCATAATCTTGAAAAAGAAGGATTTGAAGCTCTCGATGATGCCATATGGCATGTTGTTGATCGGTATGTACGGGATAGTGACCACATTACTTATACTATGCAAATAAAAGAGTAATGTCAAATAAAAATCTTCCAAAACAAGTCATCATCTTAAGCTTCGTCAGTTTATTCACGGATATCGCAAGCGAGATGCTTTATCCCGTTACGCCTATTTTTATGTCAACCGTTTTGGGCGCTTCAATGGCGGTTATCGGATTACTCGAAGGAGTTGCGGAAGTTGTCAGCGGATTCTTTAAAGGATATTTCGGAGTGCTTTCCGACAAAGTAAAAAAGAGAGCAATTTTTATTTCTCTCGGTTACGGACTTTCAGCTTTGTCTAAACCTCTTCCTGGAATTTTTCCTTCGCTTGCAGCAATTATCACTGCAAGAATTTCAGACCGACTCGGAAAAGGTTTACGCACCGCTCCTCGCGATGCACTGCTTGCAAGTTACGCCGACGGAAACAGCGGCGCCGTCTTTGGTTTTCATCGTGGAATGGATACGCTTGGCGCTGCAATTGGTCCCGCATTGGCGCTGCTTCTTTTAGCTTTCTTTCCAAAAAATTATACACTAATTTTTCTTATTGCGTTTGTTCCTTCAATGATTGCCGTTTCATTTACTTTTTTTGTTAAGGATAATTTTGTTTCAAAAGAAGGGAAAAAGAAAATCGGTTTTCGTTCTTTTCTTAAAACTGCACCGAAGGAATATAAAATTATTTTGAGTTTGGTCGTGCTTTTTTCATTCGCAAACAGCAGCGATGTTTTTCTGATCTTAAAATCAAAAGCCATTTCGGGTTCCGATACGCTGGCAATAGTGAGTTACATTTTTTACAACCTTGTTTATGCTGCCAGTTCATATCCGCTTGGATTGCTTTCAGATAAAATAGGGAAGAAAAAGATTTTCACTTTCGGGCTTTTAGTTTTTTCCGTTGTTTATTTCGGGTTTGCAGTCGCACACCATTTTGTGTTTGCAATTCTTCTCTTTGCATTGTATGGCGTTTACGCCGCATCAACAGAAGGGATAACAAAGGCTTGGGTTTCCGATATAGTTCCAGATGAAATGCGCGGAACTGCAATCGGTTTGCTTACAATGCTTTCAAGTTTTGCAATTATGTTTGGTTCTTTCTTTGCGGGAATTTTGTGGGACGTTATCAGTCCAAGCGCTCCTTTTTATTTTTCCGGTTCGGTTGCATTACTTTTGGCAGTTCTAACTTTATTTGGAAAGAAATCGTTAAAAAGTTGAAAGAATATTCTCTAATTCAATTTTTTCTTTTTGCACCGAAAGGTTGATTCACTATATTGGTTACATGAAAATGCGACTTAAAAATATCTCACTTACTTCTTCTTTCATTTGGCGCCCCCGCGCCTAAAATATTCTCTTCCATTTTTTCATTTTAATTTATACTGATTTTCCATTCACTTGATGAATGTGTTTTAATCTTTTCTATTGAATAAAACTTTTTAATAACTTAAAGGAAACTTTGTAATGAAACAGATCAAAAAATTTCTTCTTCCCGAAGATCAGATTCCGGAAAGCTGGTACAATATTCAGGCAGATATGCCAAACCCTACATTGCCGCCGCTTCATCCGGGAACCAAACAGCCAATCGGTCCGGCAGATTTGGCTCCGCTTTTTCCAATGGAATTAATTAAGCAGGAAGTTTCAAAAGAACGATGGATCGAAATTCCCGAAGCGGTGCGTGAAGCCTATAAAATCTGGCGCCCGACACCGTTGTACCGCGCATATAATTTTGAAAAACTGCTCGATACTCCTGCCAAAATTTATTATAAATACGAAGGCGTTAGTCCGGCTGGATCGCACAAACCCAACACTGCAATTCCTCAAGCATATTACAACAAAATGGAAGGCGTGAAAAAAATTACAACTGAAACCGGCGCCGGTCAATGGGGAAGTGCGCTTAGTTTTGCCTGCCAAATGTTCGGAATTGAATTGGAAGTTTACATGGTGAGGATCAGTTACGAACAAAAACCATATCGCAAATTGATGATGAATACTTGGGGCGCAAAAGTTTTTTCTTCTCCAACGAACTTAACTGAATCGGGAAGAAAAATTTTAGCTGAAGACCCGAATTCCCCGGGAAGTTTGGGTATCGCAATTTCAGAAGCGGTTGAACGAGCCGCAACGAATGCAGACACCAAATACGCTCTTGGCAGCGTGTTGAACCACGTATTAATGCATCAAACCGTTATTGGACTTGAAGCCGTAAAACAAATGGAAATGGCTGGAGATTTTCCCGACATCGTTATCGCGCCGTTTGGCGGTGGTTCAAATTTTGCGGGAATTGCTTTTCCGTTTTTACGTTTAAATTTACAAGAAGGAAAAAAAGTCCGCTGCATTGCAGTCGAACCGGCTTCGTGCCCTAAATTAACCAAGGGGGAATTCCGTTATGATTTCGGTGACTCTGTCGGTTTAACTCCGCTTCTTCCGATGTACACGCTTGGACATACATTTGTTCCCGATCCGATCCACGCAGGTGGTTTACGCTACCACGGTGCCGGAGCGATTGTTAGCCAGTTATTAAAAGATAAAGTAATTGAAGCGCAATCTGTTCATCAGTTATCGTGTTTTGACGCCGGAGTAAAATTTGCAAATGCAGAAGGAATTATTCCCGCGCCGGAAGCAACACACGGAATTGCCGCAGTTGTTCGTGAAGCATTAAAAGCGAAAGAAGAAGGAACACCGAAAACAATTCTGTTCAATCTTTGCGGTCACGGACATTTTGATATGTCAGCCTACGAAGACTACTTTAACGGAAAATTAGTCGATCATGAATTATCATATGATGAGCTTCATCAAGGATTGAACGAGCTGAACACACATCCGTTGGTTTAATATTTCATATCTTTAAAATGAAAAACCGCAGATGATTGGTCTGCGGTTTTTTTTGAAAACCCTTTAACTTTTTTTGTTAAAACAAATACCCAATTTCTGGTTCTTTTACTTTCCCATTTAACGAAGGTTTGAAAGTTGTTAATGCAATATTCGGCATTTTTATTTCTTCACCGTTGAGAAGCTGCTCAACAGAAATTATTTGAAGTTTGGGATAACTGCCCGGGAAGTGATCATTCATAAAATAACCTTGCAGTTTCGATTCTCTCAACATTTCTTTTGTAACGGTTTCTTCAAAACAAACAAAAACTCCGATATCAGCTTCTTGTTTGGCGGCAACTTGAATAAATTCTCTAATATTTTTTACGTTTACTTTTCCGCTTTTCACTTCAATAAGGATAATTCCTTTTTCTTTATTTGGTTTTTGAAACGTGATATAGCCATCGTAACCACCATCGCCGGTTTTCTTAGGATTACAAACTCCGTCTAACATTACTTCAATAATCCAATCTTGAAAACTGAATCTCCCTTTTGGAGAATTTGCAAGCTCTCTTGCCGAGGCAATATCTTTCGGCATTCCTTTAACTTCAATATTTTCAAGCAATGTAGCTGTACGGTTTTTATTTAAATCTTTTGTTAAACGATTGACAATAAGTTTTACAGCAAGGTGCGAAATATCAACGCCAAGCCAATGACGTTTTAGTTTTTGTGCAACAGAAATTGACGTCCCGCAGCCGCAGAAAAAATCTGCAACCAAATCACCTTTTTTTGAAGAGGCATTTATGATTCTTTCCAATAACGATTCCGGTTTTTGTGTAGGATAACCCATATACTCTTTTATTGTTGATGCTTGCTGGAATGACATAACATCGCTCCAAACATCACCAATTGCCACACCTTCCGTTTCGTCAAGATACTGTTTTCTTCCACTCGATCTGTCATCTCTAAATCGTCTTCCATCCTCATCAATTTTTTTGAATCGAGTAAGATATTCTGGTGTGTAAGGAAGATGTTGTTTGTTGAAAACATACTTTTCCGATTTGGTGTAAAAAAGAAGAGTGTCATGATTTCTGATCCAATTTTGAGCTTGAGATTTAAAGCCAGAAGAAGTGTTCAGCGACCAGATGATTTCTCTTCTGAAATGTTTCTGCCCAAAGATTAGGTCGCACACCATTTTGAGGTAATGACTCATAAAAGGATCGCAGTGTAAATAAAAGCTGCCTGTATCTTTTAAAACCTTGTGCATATAAATGATACGATGTGCCATTGTTGTTAAATATGATACTGCACTCTTTGAAATATTTACGTTGTCTAAAGTCTTTAGTAATTTGTACAGATTAAGATTTAACTCTTGAATTTGCCCCAAAGAATCTAAATAAGAAATGTTACTCCACGTATCGGCAAACGCCTGCTTTTGCGCTGTTGAATCAGAAAAATCAATTGACTCAAAAAGAATATTATAATCCCGCTTAGAATTAAATGGCGGATCAATATAGATCAAATCAATAAAGCCATTTGGATGTTCTTTATGTAATTCTTGTAAAATGTCTAAACAATCGCCATAGTAAAGTTCGTTCATTGTTATACTTTTCTCTTTGTTAAAATAATTCCAAACTCACACACCCTTCAAGCTCTAATAATTTTTCTTTTACTTTTGGTCCGCCGCCGGAAAAGCCTCCAAGTGCACCGGAGGTTTTAATCACGCGGTGACACGGAATAACTATCGGCACCGGGTTAGCGCCCACAGCATTTCCAACCGCGCGGAAACTCTTTTCATTTTTTATTCTTAGTGCAATATCTTTGTATGTAACCACCTCGCCGAAGGGAATATTCATCAGTTCATTCCACACTTGAAGTTGAAAAGTTGTTCCTTGAATATCAAGCGGGACTTTAAATGCTTTCAGTTCTGAATCAAAATATTTTTTTAATTGTTCGGGTAAACCGAAAAAGATTTTATCATTCGGCGGTAGTTTACTTTTCTTTTGAAAAAGTTTACTGCCGGATTTTGAATTTAGATCAAGATGACAAATCCCTTTGGTGGAAGCAAAAACAGTAATTGAATACCCGCCTATTTTTAGCGGTGTGTAAAATATTTTTTGGTCAGACTGCTTCATGGTTTTTCCGCTTATTAGTTAAAGAGGAACTTACGTTAGACAAAAAAACGAATAAGAATCATGCTCACATCTTTAAGCATGAATGAATGTTTGCATGGTTGAATGTTTATAACTTCAATTCACTAATCACTTAAGTTTTTCTTATTCAAAGGATGTTTCTCGCAATCATTCAACCATTCACTCATGCTTCGGATTTACTAAATTCCGTTAGTACTTAAAACACGTCTTATGCGGAAATCACTTCAATTACCGGATTAACTTCCTTCTTTAAAAGATTTTCTATCGCGCGGAGCGTTCCCGAAATTGAACTGGGACAACTGCCGCAAGCGCCCTGGTAGCGGACTTTCAGCGTTACTCCGTTTAATCCTAAAACTTCCAATCCGCCGCCATCGTTTGCCAACGCCGGACGAACTTTTTGATTTAATACTTCGTTTATCTTCTTTAATAACTCGCTAGAATTCACATCTAAATCCTCCGGTTCTTTTTCAGCGGGAATTAAATTATTATCAAAATCTTTTAAAAAGGAAACTAACGGGCGCTGAATTTGTCCCCATTGTGTCTCGCGGGATTTTTCAACGGTTATAAATTTATCCATATAAAAAACAGAAAGAACACCCGGCAGTTCAAAAACTCCACTTGCAAGAGGATCGTTTGCAGCTTCGGCTTTACTGTGGAAGTGTCTCGTTTCAAATTTTAGCAATCGTTCATTTAAAAGAAATTTTAGCGCATGGGGATTTGGCGTTAATTCAACATCAATAACTTGTAACATTTTTTCTCCATCTATAATTACAGTGTAAACTTAAAGCACAAACAGGTTAAAGACAATAACAAAAGAAAGCTAATTAACCGGAATCGCGAGGATCGGAACGCGCACTTTGTGCCTAAGTTCATCAACCGTTGAACCGAGTATCATGTCATCTATCAACTTATGTCCGTGGCTTCCAAGAATAATCATTTCGATTTTATCTTTCTCGACAAGTTTGGCTATAGCGTCTTCCGGCTCGCCACCGCTGATACATAATTTAGTTTTAAAATTCTTTTTATTTAGGAAGTCGGAAAATTTTTCCAAATAGATTCTCATTCGCAACGCATCCTGGTCGTCAACGGATTCGCCCAGAAATCTTCCCGTTGGAGATTCAACGCAATGCATCAGGTAAATAGTGTTTTTCTCAGCCTGTAAAAACGGAAGCGCTTTTTGAATGATCTGTGAATCAAACCTATACTTTCCCTCCAACGCGATGCCCACACGCTGAATTAAAGCTCCTCCTTCCAACGAAGCAAACTGCGCAGTTGTTGCGCTTATTACTTCCTGAATTTTTTCTTTGGTCAATATCGGTTCAAATGTTATCCAGAGCAGCATTACAAAAACAAAAAGAAAGAACGGGATTCCTAAAAATTTTATAAGTAATCCGATTGTTCCCGGGTTGGAAATATTCTCTAACACAACATCCGAAACTAATTTTAGATTTAAGGCAACAATAAGAATGGCGGCAGACCAAGCAAGAATTTTCACCTTTGTGCCGGAAGCAAATTCTCCCATCTTCTCTTTACTTGAAGTAAAATGTAGAAGCGGTATCAACGCAAAAGGAAGTTGAATCGATAATATTACTTGCGACAAAATAAGCAGCATATCAACAGAACGATCGCCGGCAAGATTGATAACAATGAGCGCCGGAATGATGGCAATTAAGCGGGTGATTAATCTTCGCACCCAGGGACGAACTTTTAAACCGACAAATCCTTCCATAATAATTTGTCCGGCAAAAGTTCCGGTAATGGTGGAAGATTGACCGGCGGCAAGCAGCGCGAGTCCAAATGCAAACGGAGCAAATGAACTTCCAAGCAGCTTTCCGAGAAGAGAATGAGCATCCATAATAGATGCAACATCAGAATGTCCGCTGCTAAAAAAAACAGAGGCGGCTAAAATTAAAATTGCAGCATTCACAAAAAAGGCGGCATTTAATGCAACTACCGAATCAATTAAATTAAATTTGTTCGCTTCTTTTTTTCCGGCGGTAGTTTTTTCAATATCGCGCGATTGCACTAATGCAGAGTGAAGATAAATATTGTGCGGCATAACCGTAGCGCCGATGATCCCAAGTGCAATAAACAAAGCGCCGCTTGACATTGCTGTGGGCATAAATCCCGTTGCAACTTCAGCAAAATCGGGCTTTGCTAAAACCAATTCGAGAAGAAAACAAATTCCTATCATCGCAACAAGGGAAACGATGACCGCTTCCATTTTTCGGATGCCGTAATTTATCAACAGCAGTAAAAGTAACACATCAAGCGTGGTGATAACAACACCCCAAACCAAAGGAATTCCAAATAGCAGATATAAACCTATTGCAGAACCGAGCACTTCCGCTAAGTCTGTTGCGGCAATCGCGAGTTCCGTAAATATCCATAAAATAAAATTGATTGATTTCGGATAACTACTACGACATGCTTGTGCTAAGTCTCTGCCGTAAACTATTCCAAGCCGCGCTGCGAGCGTTTGAAAAAGAATTGCCATCATGTTTGCCAGAAGAATTACCCAGATCAATTTATAACCGAACTGCGCCCCTCCGGCAATATCGGTCGCCCAGTTTCCCGGGTCCATATATCCAACAGAAACTAAAAAAGCCGGACCGGAAAAAGCGAAGAGTCTTTTTAAATAACTTCCTTTATCCGTCTTTACCGATGAGTGTACTTCAGATAGCGATTTATCCATTTATAAACTTACTTTTAACTTTCTACTTTCCACTTGTAACTATAACATTAAATTCTTCTTTTGTAACCGGCTGAATACTTAAACGGCTGCCGCGCTGAAGAAGTTTCATGTTTTGCAATTTGGCGTTAGATTTTATTTCATCCAGCGTAACCGGTTTTGAAAATTTTTTCACAAACTTAATATCAACCATAAACCATGCGGGGTTTTGCGGATTGCTTTTCGGATCAAAGTGATGACTTTCCGGATCAAATGCCGTGTGGTCCGGGTAGCCGTCTTTTACAACTTCACAAATACCGAAAACGCCGGTTGGTTCTGTATTGCTGTGATAGAACAAAACTTGATCGCCGGATTTTATTTCATCGCGCAAAAAATTCCGCGCTTGATAATTGCGCACTCCATCCCAAAAAACTTTTCTTTCTTTTGCCAAATTATCAATTGAATAGGCTTCCGGTTCAGATTTGAAGAGCCAATATTTTTTTGCCATTTACTTTTTTCTTTCAGTTATATTAATCTAACACGAAAAAAATCCGTAAGGTTTCATTAAACTAAGTTTTTCTTATCTAAAAATAGAAAATAAATAGATGGCGGGGAAATGTTGGTAGTTCATAAAGTCGCAGAATGAATTCTGCGCTACGAATTATTCTCCGTAGCGCGGACTTCAGTCTGCGCATTGCGATTTACGCCAATAAGGTTGTGTTAAAAAATATCGGGATTGCAGTACGAATATTTCCAATCATCCGGATTATCAACTAATCCCGCTTTTACCGGATTGTTAAGTACGTAGTTGATAATATTATACATTTCATTAGCATCTCTAATCAATCTGTCAAAACTTTCAACTTGCCAAAACTTGCCCGTTCTTTTTAATACTTGATTACATTCATGTGCGGTAGCGCCTTTAATCAATTTCATAACTTCGCTCACGCTTTGCGTTTCACTTAAAAGTCTAAAAACCAGGTGAATATGATTCGGCATAATGCAGTAACAAATTAATTTATAAATTGTATTATCCAACGAATGAAGCTTATCCCGATTAATACCGGCAATTTTTTCGTCTAAAAGATATTTTATTCCATTTTCATTTTTGTCGAGCAACTCATCATATTTTTTGAATATCTTCTTCTCTTTATTTGTGGGATCATCATTT
>Ga0172379_10008119_pt1 | contig 13355 bp, 10 predicted proteins | sample GrowelOW334metaG_FD_119756 | JGI IMG/M metagenome (GOLD analysis project Ga0172379, IMG submission 119756) | Groundwater microbial communities from an aquifer near a municipal landfill in Southern Ontario, Canada - Groundwater well OW334 metaG | ecosystem: Environmental > Aquatic > Deep... | reverse complement strand
ATTTTTTCTATGATCGTCATGTGGTCAGTCTCCTTTTTTTGTTGTTATATTTTTTAGCTTAATCGGCTAAAAAGGATTGACCACATTTTTCTGATCATTTTTTATTGTGCATAAACTCTAATGCAGCTTCCGCTCGTTATCCCGGTGAGTCTCAAGACGAAAAAACCAAACGAGTTGGAATGGAAGATATCATTGTCCAAGAATTACGTCTGCTCAATTTAGACGCATCGTCTTCAGACGCAAACCAACCACCATCCTCGTCGTCATCCTCCTCAGACGTTACTTTTGTACACGGTGAACGCCAAAGTATCTTCACTAGACTTGTTGCCAAACCGGTGCATGCCCTGGTTGCTGATGGGTTTAATCGTGAAAAGAATAATGCAGGCTGGTGGACAGACAACGACACAAAAATCAAAAAACTTAAAGGTTTTGTCAACCTCTGCCTCGCCAAGTGTGAAAAAAATCCCGCAAAAACAATCGCCTATCCAGCCGTTTTTGCCGGACTCATCTGGTACTACAAGAACCGCGATAATATTCAAAACCTGTCCGACGAAGACAAAGAAAAAATGAGTTCAATTTCGGTCTTTGTCCACGAGAACGCAGACTGGGTTGCAGGAATTCTTACAGTTGCAACGCTTTATACGGCGCATAAAATCGATGCAAAACTGCAGCCCAAGCCTTGCGGTTGTTGTAACAACAACAACGACCAAGAAATCTAATCATAATAATCATATTCCAATTACAAAAGGGGCTTCGAGCAATCGGGGCCTCTTTTAGTTTTTACCGCTTACACAAAATGTAAGCGTGGGCGTAGCACGGCAGGTCAGCGGTCAGCTTGCGCCACTCATCACGGCCCGAAAAAATTCCTGAAAACAGGTCTAACTGATACAAATTGTTGATAAAGGCGCCACCATTATCCGCCAAAATACCAAGGCGCAATTCTGACTGCCGCGTTGCGTTGTTGCGATAAAGGAGTGCGACCACCTTGCCAATCCCGATATTGTAAATATCACCAGAAAAAATAACCCTAGACCGTTGCTGGAATTTGCGTCCGATAGCCAAAGCACTCTGACGAGCGTTCGACTGTTCTTTGAAAAACCAATACCGCTTCTGCTTACGCACATCCGATAGCTTTCTATCATAAGCAAAACCATTATTTTTATAGATATTTAAAAACTTGTAGGTCCCACCCGCTAGTTTTATCATAACCATCCCCTGAGCATCTTCAAGCCCATCGCGCGTCACCCAGACAAGAGGAACTACGTCATCACGGTGTTTTGGCTTTTCAAGCGCCCCAGCCACTATCTCCTGCTTGGTGTACGCGGTTCGTATAGTCTCATTTTTAAGGCGATACAATGCGCACTGATACTCCTTGGTTTTGGTCAGGCTTCCCGAAACACAAAAAATCGCGTAATTCGTCAAACGAATCGCACCAGAATCAGGTAACTCGATATTATACTTACGCGCATCTTCTGCATCGGCCCTCCAATCGATAATAGCAAAATGTTTTGAAATAAAATGAGGATCATTTAACAAATGCGTTCCATGAGCTTGGTCCGCCTCAAAGGTTTTTACGATAAATTGCAGCGTCTGTTTTACTTGTTGTGATGAAATAATAGAACGAATTCCACAGGGGTCAATAATATCGGGGCGTTTTTTTGCATAGACATCGATGTAGGTAAGCGTATCGCGCGCCACGGATGCAAGCGCGGCAGGATCGGTAACGATCTTGATTCCGTCGATCGTTGTACAAATCTGCTTGAAACACGCACCATGTGAGCCAGAAGTAGATTGGCCAGAAACAGGGGCCTCATTGTGCAGGTTATCGATATGGAATGCGCACAGGTGCACAAAGAAAAACCAGCTTACCATGATGATTTTATTTGATTTCATTCCCCTCTCCCCCCTCATGTATTATTAAATTTAACTACCACGTTTCTAGTTAACCATAGGCCCACACGCAAAAGCAAGGGCTGTAATTTACGTAAAAATTGTCTGGCCAAAACAATGTGGTAGACTGAATGAAATATTAATCACCACGTCAAAGGATCGAGTAAATGGAAAAAAGGGAACGGGGCATTGTCATCAAAACATTTTATCCCCACAAACAAAAACTCTCCGTGATCACCCAAACAATGGGAAAAATCAATCTGGTTTGTACGTCGTCACTCATCTCAAACATTCGACCGGGCATGTCGCTTGCATGCACTCCTGAACTTCTAAACGAAACAACGTATCACTCGCGCTCGGTTGAGCTCATTCATTCACCCGTGTTTGGTTGCCAAAAAGATTTTTATTGTTTCCATCATTTAGCCGAACTCTGTTACTATGCCGTCCCGCTTGCAAACCCATGCGACGATATCTTTGCAATTCTTGACCGCGCACTCAGACGCCTTGAAATGGGAGCGTTTGTCGATGATGAGCAAACTCTTTTTCATACACTTACCGTTGGACAATGTTTAGTGCTTATCGGTTTTTATCCCGACGCGCAAGAGCTTTCTTCTCTCTTTATTGACTTTGCAAAGTCAGACACCCTACACTGCTTACGTGCGTGCATACAGCATTGTAAAAAACAACAGCAGATCCTGGATACCTGGATCATGCGTTGTTTGCAAAGTCATCCTTGTTATAAGCTTTTTAAAACACTTCCTTTCATGTATGCACAGGAAACAACGTTTTCTAGTTCTAAGGAGAAACCATGAAAAAAATAGTATCGCTTTTGTTGCTAATGCTCGCACCATCACTTGGCGCCATGTCAGTTTTCTTTTCTTCAGAGCAACCAGTGCTCCCCTTTTTAAGTACCGTTGAATTACGTAAGCAACAAATTGCCGAACTTGAAAAAGAGTCAGCTACAACAAAAAAACGCTGCGCTATCGCTGAGAAATTGATTGCAAAAAAAATCTCAATGATCGACGACCAAGCAGCTCAAGCCCAACTTGAAGTAGCAAACGCTGGCGCACAAGATCATGACCATGGCAGTAAAAAACTAACGCTCCTTAATAATCGCAAACAACAACTCAAACAAACACTTGAACTGTGGAAAGAGTTGCAGGCAGTTCTTGAAGAACATCACACGCACTTAAACGTAATGGTAACCTACCTTAAAGAAAAAGATGAAACGCCAAGTGCACTCAAACCCATTTATTCATGGAAAGAATATAAAGAATACCAAGATCAGATGACCGACATCAGCGCAAAGCTTACCTCTGATAAAACAAAAAAAGAAACCCTTAAAAAACAAAAACATGCGCTCACGGAAGCAATCACCTCATGGCAACGGCAACTTGATACCAAGACGCTTGAACAAAAAAATCTCTTAGAACAAATAAGTCTGCGCAAGGGCGTTACCACGCCAAAAATAGCGCAAGGAATAAAATTAGAGGCCGATCTGCTCAGCCAAGAAATTGAAAGCCTTACCGAAAAAATTGATCACTCAAAAACGAGCTTGTCCAAAAACGAACGCGAACTGAGCTACATCGAAGATGTTATTCAGCTACAACAAAATAAACTTGATGACGCAAAAGCGCTCTTATTCACCATTGAAGCGCGCCTCCTGCTTGATTTCAACGATGTTGATAACGCACGCAAAGAATGGATGGACGAAGCACAAAAGGCGCTCCTCTTTAAAGAAAATCTTGATAAAGAACGTATCCCAGTTAAAGAAGAACGCGATAAATACACCCTTGAACACCAACAGATTCAAGAAAAAATAAGCAAACTGAAACCAAGCGTCCAAAGCAAAGTTGACGGCTATCTTGCCCGCTCGCATGAACTTATGTCCGCAGCTCAAGCAGGCATGTTTGAAAAAGAATTAATGGTCCTTGATGCCCGGCGCGACCTAGCTGACCTGCTTGTACAAGAAAAAGAGGTACTCTACCGCATGGTTGAGCTCCATTTTATCTTACGCAAAAATCCAGAAAGCGTTGACGCCCACCAAGCAAATTTTAAGAACAAAGAAGAGCTTACGCGCAATGCCCTACGTAGTCTGAATGAAAAACACAGCGAAGCGATCGCCGCGTTTGAAACCAACCGTACCCTTGATAAAGTTAAAGCAACACTGGAAGAGATAAAGGACAAACACTCCACCTTGTTTGCTGGCAGAGAATCAGCGTATCGTGAAATTATTCAACGGTATGAAAAAGCACAATCATTTTTATTTCAGCAACTGCTGTTTACTCAGAACTATCTTGCGGTCAACTCTGACTTGATCACCCAACAAGAAAAAATCACCCGCGCGTACGAGCTTATCGTTAACGATCTAGAAATTCGCAAAAAAACACACAGTATCTGGAAGCGATCTTACAAAGCAATTTCGCCTTCATCACTCAAGCGCTCATTTCTTGAAGCCGCGCTCTTTTTAAAGACGCTTTTCTGGAGTACCCCTGCACACCTTGGCCCCCATACCCTCATCTCGCGTATTGGCGCGTTTAGCCTGCGCGATATCATTTCGCTTTTCTTATTTATTGTCTTTTTCGTTGTCGCGTTTTTTGCCACACGACGATCGCTCGTCATACTTAAACAACGTTTTTCCACCATTGTTACCGTCAACCACAACCGTCCACACTTCATGTACGTTAACATTATGTTGGCGTTTCTTGATTTTGCCCTTGATCATTTCGCCCTTTTATTCACCTGGTTTTTCTTATTCCTGCACGTCATCTTTAACTATAGATTCATCTTTGCAACACTTGCTCCTTTTGTTAACGATCCTTACTACGGTTCAATTTTTTACCTCCTCTCCATCCCTGTCCTGGTCTACCTGGCCCATGGCTTGCTTGAACAGTTCACCTTGCTTAATAAACGGATGAGTTATCTCTTCTTTGCTGAAAAATTTCAACATAAACTCCTCCTCCTTCTTTCATCGTTCTGCTATGCAACCGCGCTTCTGATACCACTACGAGCATCATTTATTGCCTTTGGTGCATCACCGGCATCAAATTTTGCCATCATCATCTGGGCAGCCTATTCGCTCATTATGCTTGTCGTATTCTTGCTCTTTTTCAGTAAAGAAGATGTGCTCAATATCATTCCATCAAGCAGTAGCTTTTTTATTTGGTGTAAACGTAAAATTGATAAACATTACTACCGTGTGTTCTTTTTTGTGATGGGTCTTTTTATTCTATGTAACCCCTATATCGGCTACACTAATTTAGCCTGGTTCCTGGCCTTTGCAGTCCCACTTTCTGTTTCACTTTTTTATACCTTATTCATTGTTCATTTTTATATCAGAACCTACGCAGTCTTTTTGTTCATGCGCGAAGACGAAGAGGACTTGGTTGACAAATTCGAACACGCCAAAGCGTTTTATGGCCTCTTGGTAATCTTTTCATTCTTACTCTTAGCTTTTACCGCATTCACCATTCTTTCTGCCATTTGGGGGCTGGGGTACACGCCTTATGATATCTGGCACCTTCTGGCTGATGAATGGGTTATCCAGCTGAGCAACGCGCGGCAAATCGGCTTTGTCGAATTTTTAACCCTCAGTATCTTTATTGCTGCCGGCCTTGTCATCTCTTCAATCATGGATCGTTTTGTGCTCAGCAAACTTTTTGATATTCTGCGCAGCGAGCCGGGAACGCAAAATATGATCTCGCGCATCTTGCACTACTGCTTTGTTTTTGTTGCAATTCTTTTGGGCATCAACGCCGTCCACCTTGGCGAGTTTTTGTTTTGGATCATCACCCCGCTCTTTGTTGGACTTGGTATTTCGCTGCGCGACGTTGGCGCTGACTTTATTGGCGGCCTGCTTATCTTGCTTGAACGGCCTATCGAAATCGGCAACTATATCCAAGTTGATGGCGACGCAAAAGTTGAAGGAACTGTCCACAAAATTTCGGCGCGTACCACCACCATCATTAATTCAAAAAATTATTCCTTTATCGTTCCGAACAAGGACATCATGAACAAGACGATTACTAATTGGGGACACGGACGCTTTGCCGTCGGGTTTGAAGTCCACATCCGCGTCGACCACCGCGCTGACCCAGAATTGGTTAAAAAAACACTGCTCGGCGTTATCCAATCGCATCCATTGGTCTTGCGCGTACCGGGCGTCACGGTCCGCCTTGAAAACATCGAAGAAAATGGTTTTTATTTCCTCACCCGCGCTTTTGTCAGCGCCCGCAGGCTTAAAGAGCAATGGGAAATTGCAGCCGCGCTACGCATAGAAATTATCAAGACATTTAAGGAACACGGCATCATGCTCTCACGCCCAGAACGGGTCATTTCATCGCCGGGCACCCACCAGAAATCGCTAGATATCACTTTTGATAAGTAAATTAGAGAAAGTTATGAAAACGCTATTAATAACCACACTCTTTTGCACTTTATCTTGTAATGCAACAAATGGAGTAGATAATAGGATCAGTAACGCTACTGTCGGCGGGGTTATTGGGGGCACGACAATTGTAGCCACAATAGGCATACTTTTTACCCACTATGCCTATGAGCAACGAAAATCCGGTGATAAAATCTCGGCCAAAGGATTCTGGTATTGGCTTATCAAAAATCATAAAAGTGAAGCTTTTGCCTATGCCGCGGCTCTTGCTGGCGGCTTACTTGTAGGATATATCAACGCCAATGCAGCCATGGAAAGCTACCAGGAAAACCAATTTATTGCTACACTTTCTGATCCAAACTATCAACCTGGATCTGAAGACCAATCTATTTCTCCCTATGGCGACTATTTCTAAATAACAGCGAAATTAATTCAGGAATTTCTTTTGTAAGGCAAGAATGTGATCACGAACGGCAATCGCCTCTTCAAAATCAAGATCTTCAGCCGCCCGTTGCATCTTCTCTTCGAGTTGCTTGATAAGGACGAGCGCATCGTCTTTGTTTTTTGGCTTTCTGATAGTTCTTGTTTTTGAAGCACTTGAAGCCTTCATGATGGCAGCCTGAAGCGATGAGATACTCTTGGTCACCTCACGCGAAACGGACTCAGGCGTAATCCCGTGGTCAATGTTGTACTGTTGCTGAATCGCCCGGCGGCGGGAGCTTTCATCGATCGCTCGTTGCATAGAATCAGTAATTTTGTCGGCATAAAAAATAACACGGCTATTGGTGTTACGCGCGGCACGCCCGATGGTTTGAATCAAAGAACGGTCGTTACGCAAGAAGCCTTCGATATCGGCGTCAAGGATAGCGACAAGGGCGACTTCAGGCAGATCAAGCCCCTCACGCAACAAGTTGATACCCACCAGACATTCAAATACGCCCTGGCGAAGTTTATGCAGGAGCTCGGTACGTTGCGGCGTCTTGATCTCGCTATGCATGTAACAGACTTTAAGTTTTTTATCTTCCAGGTACTGGGCCAAACCTTCTGCCGCTTTTTTGGTAAGTACGGTCACCAGCGCTCGATACCCAAGCACAGAGGTCTTTTTGATCTGCTCAACCAGGTGCTCAAGTTGGCCCTGGCGCGGGACAATCTCTATTTCCGGATCAATGATACCGGTCGGCCGGATAAGTTGTTCAACAATGGCGTCGGCCTTGTTCAGTTCATACTGCCCCGGGGTTGCTGATACAAAAATGGTGTCTTGGAAAAAACGTTCGATTTCTTCAAATTTAAGTGGCCTGTTGTCATACGACGTTGAAAGGCGAAAGCCGAAATCAATGAGCGCCTGCTTGCGCGCACGGTCGCCTTTGTACATCGCGTGGAGCTGCGGCAAGGTGATATGCGATTCATCGATAATCAAAAGGAAATCTTTATCAAAAAAGTCGAATAATGTGTACGGCGCCTGACCTGGCAACCGTCCATCAAAATAACGTGAATAATTTTCAATCCCTGAGCAATACCCTGTTTCTTTAATCATTTCAATATCATGGTTAATGCGAGTCATGAGACGCTCTCTGTAAAGCGGATTGGCCATGGCGGCGGCTTCGCGTTCTAGGTCATTTTTAATGGTTGCCAAGGCGGCGTCACGCGTTGCTTTGGGCGTTACAAAATGTTTGGCCGGGAAAATAATAACGTTATCAAGCGCGCTGACCACACGATGCTGGCGACGGTCAACAAGCTCAAGGGCTTCAACCCGGTCTCCAAAAAGTTCTATCCGCAGGTTGTCTCGCATGTAGGGTAGGTTAAGCGTAATGGTACTGCCTACGACCCTAAATGTCCCTGAAAGGCTTTCCATATCATTCCGCTTGTACTGCAGGCTGACAAGCGTTTCAATCAGTTGCTTGCGCCCAAACTTTTGCCCAACCTTAAGGGGGAACGAAAGTTCGCGATAATCTTTGGGGTTGCCCAGCGAATAAATAGCGGACACCGAGGCGATGATAATAACGTCGTTACGGTTAATGAGCGATGCCGTGGCTTCAACCCGCAACCGTTCAATTTCAACGTTAACCTTGGTTTCTTTAGCGATATAGATATCTTGGGCCGGCAGGTAGGACTCAGGCTGGTAGTAATCGTAGTAACTGACAAAGTAACAAACCTTGTTGTCGGGGAAAAAAAGACTGAACTCTTCGTACAGCTGCGCCGCTAATGTTTTGTTGGGGGAAAGGATGAGCACAGGTTTGCTGTGCTGCGCAATGACGTTGGCCAAGGTAAAGGTTTTACCCGAACCGGTGACACCCAGGAGCACCGACGTACCAGGACGCGCAGCGCTGAGCTTATCGATGGCCTCAGGCTGGCTCCCCGTTGGCTTGAAAACGGAAAAGAGTTTAAAGGGACTTTTTGCTTTATTTTCCATGGTTTTTAGTATATCAGAGATCATTCGTTTCCACAAAAAAGCCCCCGGGAAATCTCGGGGGCTTTTTTGTGCTTTTTGATGCAAAATATTAAAAAACGTCCTCAGGCTGAGTATCTATCCATGCAACAAGTTTGTTTTGTAATAAATCAACCCAATAAAAATCTTTATCTTTGAGCGCCATTCTAAGAGATCCAATCTCTTTATTCAGCACAACACAAAAATAGAGCCGTTTATCCGTAGCACATTTAAGGTCCAGATACTGGTCATCTAATTTACTTTTGAAGTATTTAAAAAATGAATTATAGAAATCATCCTTATCTCTTGATGATAAACTGTTAGAAAACAACTCAGCGATCATTTTAAAATCATTACATATTTCGTTACAATCTTCTTCAATAAAATTAGCCTGAAGCGATCGAAATTTTCTTATTTCGGTAAAGAAACTAGCTATAAGATTTTGTTTCTTATCGCAACGCCCCCGTGCAAGCTGGATAAGAAAACGCTCAGTAATAAACTTACAATACTTTTTACCGTTTTGAATAAGCGGTGATTTATCGGTTCTGCCTTCTTCAATATTTCCAAGAAACGCAAGGCCACTATGAATCGATGGCGTAAAACTCATAGGCGAAGTTGAGCAATCGCTCTCTGAGTCAATGTCGATCAACTCTGCATTACTCAAATCATTCTTATCTACCGAACAGGCAAATACTTCGTCATCGCCGCTTTTAGTAACATGACCTGCTTTCCCACCCCATTGGATATTTATAGGAGATGAGGATCCTTCATTAAAAAATGCACCCTGGGCGACACCACCGAATAAAACAAATACACAAATACCGATAAGTAACCTCGAACGGTTCATACTAGTCTCCTTCTTAAAACTATTGTGGGGTTATAGAACAATATCGTAATCAGTAGTCTGCCACATTCAAAAGTATTTTCAAATATTTTTGAATAGCTCTTACAGATCAGCCCTCTGGCAAGGGGATTGGCTTATTGGCAATCCCCTTTTTTTACTGTTGACATTTAGAATCTTTATCGGTAAAGTTTAACGTGTTCTTTGATTCGTTGAAATGCGGGAATAGCTCAGTGGTAGAGCATTGCCTTGCCAAGGCAAGGGTCGCGGGTTCGAATCCCGTTTCCCGCTCCATGAACAAAGGAACAGTTGGGGGCCCAAAATATCTGATTATACGCACATCGTATTTGTTCCAATGAAAGGTTTTTTCTGATGAAATCAATGCTTCACGAAGCATCTTCTGTTATCAAAGCTGTAGAAAAGGCTTGGAAGGATTCTGGGAAACCAAAAGAATTCACCGTCACTGTTTTGGAACAGGGAGAAAAAAACTTTCTTGGCTTTACTAAGCACCCAGCAGTCGTCTCCATAACCTATGATCCGCATCGCCAGGGGCAGCGTACAAACAGGCCGTCCAACGTACAACGCCAGCACCCCAAAGAAGCTCAATCACAACAAAAGGGTAACCGGGTCTCACTGGGCGATACAAAAAATCGTCTACAAAACAACAATCGTCCTCTCAGAAATCAAGCTGAACCTACTCAGCTTCCAATGACACCGCGTCCCGTTGCTGACCAACGTAAGGACCAACAAGAGTACACAACATGGATTCCTGAATGGGCAGATCTGATAAGTGGATGGCTCAAAGAAATTATGCTTCCAATGGGCATGGGAAACATCCCATTTTCCTACAAAATTGATCGCAGAGTTCTTACGATAACGTTTGAACAGAACCTTCTTGACCAAGCAGAAGAAGAACGGATCTTATTTATCAGTCTTTCGTATCTGCTTATCCAGTTCTTGAAGAAAAAATACAAGAAAAAATTCCGTGGATTCCATCTATTAATTCATTCTAAAGCCCGCCCGCACAATGACAACCAGGAACTTGCAGGGGCGTGACCAAGAAACTATCATTGCTCTGTGTACTCCGCGGGGGCATGGGGCAATAGCTTTGGTGCGTCTGAGCGGAAAAGATGCTTTCGCCATCGCTGATTCATTTGCTCAACTTTCGTCACGGACCTCAATTACCAACGTTGCTTCTCATACTATCCATCATGGCTACGTTGTAGCTAAAACGCTAGATGAACCGGTCATTATCGACGAGGTTATGTTCCTTGTCATGGATGCGCCTAAAACGTTTACAGGCCAACCAACGGTCGAAATCACATGTCACAATAATCCATTTATCATTGACGGTATCATAAGCCTTGCCATCAAACATGGCGCCCGCAGTGCTGATCATGGAGAATTTACAAAACGGGCATTCTTGAGTGGCAAGATTGATCTTGTCCAAGCTGAAGCGATTAATGATGTTATTCATGCACAGACTGAGCTGGCACTACGTAAGTCTATGGAACAACTTCAGGGATCTTTTTCGCAGTTTCTCGCCCAACTTGAAGAACAGCTTGTCCTGTTATTGTGCTCGGTTGAAGCAAGTTTTGAATTTCTTGATGAGGAACAACGGGACCTGGCATTTGATACAAACATTAAACACCAATTGTCCACGATCGCTCAGGATATAAAAAAAGCACTGCAACACTACAATAACCAGCAGCAGATTAAACAAGGCATTAGGATTGCACTTTGTGGCGCCGTTAACGCTGGCAAATCAACACTCTTTAATACCCTTTTACATCAACAACGTGCTATTGTTACCGATATTGCAGGAACAACACGCGACAGTATTGAATCGGCTATTTATAAAAATGGCACCTTTATGCTCTTTGTTGATACGGCCGGCTTGCGCAGCACGGACGATATAATCGAACAGCAAGGAATTGAACGCTCCTACCATGAAGCAGCACAAGCTGACATCATTTTACTGGTGCTTGACGCTACCAAAGAGCTCACACAAACGCAGCTTGACGACTACCAATCGCTCATCGATCGTTACCCTGAAAAAGTTATTATTGTTGAAAACAAAATCGACCAATGCTCGCCAGCAATGCTTGAAGCGAAAAACAGGTTTACATCGTGTGCTGCGCACGTTAGACTATCTGCACATACTAAAGTTGGCATTGAAACGTTAGAAAAAGTAATTGAAGAGAAAGTACAAACGTTGTTTAAAACACTTCAATCCCCCTTTTTGCTCAACCAACGACAACATAGTGTCCTGGCCGAAATTGATAAAAAAATAGATTTTATTGTAACCGAAGGGCAACACGCTCTACACTATGAATTGATGGCTTACCATCTCAAGGAAGCGCTTGAGATCTTGGCACAAGCGACGGGCAAAAATATAACAGAACGATTACTCGACGCCGTTTTCAGCACTTTTTGTGTCGGTAAGTAATCTTTGAGGGGATTGATGTTGGGGAGCTGTGATGGAGTACAAAACTCATTTTCTATGGGTAGTAACGATTGCGTGTTGTCTTTGCGCACTACTAGAAACGCCTCTTGAGGCAAAAAGGCGAATCCCTTGGCGTCGCGCCTGCCCGTTCCGTCATTATGAAATTCCATCAACACCCGTTCAACCCTTTTCAAAACCTCTATCAAAATTCTTTGACGAATCAAGTTTTCCCGGAAGCAGTCAACGCGACCCCTATGAATATGTTTGGGAAGTTGATAAGACTAAACCATTCAATGAACTTATTTTTTCATGGAATGCGCTACGCCCAGAAAAAGGTAAGATTACCTTTTTGGTCAGCACTAATTATCCGCAAACTTCAGGCTGGCACCGTATCGCTGAATGGGGCCCAGATTATCAACGAACATTTACTAATAAACATCATCCGTATGTTCATACCAAGCATGTCCGCGTTGAAATGCAAAAGCATAAACTTGCCACCGGATTCCGCGTCAAGGTAATTTTCAGTGATGGCGCGCCACCACATAATTTACGTGCATTATTCGCTTGCATATCAGATACAAAGCTTTTCAAGATCTCACTTCCAAATATTAATTCACTTAAAAACATCCCACCTCTAAGTGTCCCCAAACAGTCTCAGATGGTAATCGACCACCCACGAGCCCATGACCTTTGCTCACCAACAAGCACAAGTATGCTCGTTAACTATTTCACCAATAAAATGTATCACCGTCACATCCGTGAAAACATGCAAGATTATGTGGCCGACTTTGCCGACAAAGTACATGATGACGGCAATCTTAATATCTATGGAAATTGGATCTTAAATGTTGCCCAGGCCTTTGATTCGGCCAACGGCGGGGTCTTTTTTCGTGTTGAGCGACTCAACAACTTTGCCTCACTTCACGATTATTTAACTAAACGCATTCCTGTGGCAGTCAGCGTTCGTCGCTTGCGCGGAGGTGCAATGCCTTATCGCAACGGACACTTTATGGTCGTCGTTGGATGGGATTCGGTCAAGCGAATGGTCACGTGTATCGACCCAGCCTTTGGAAGTAATGGAACGACATTGCGCCACTACAAACTTCGTGATTTCCTGCAGGCGTGGGGCAGATCATTAAATTTAAGCTATATTCCCATTCCAAGCCGCCAGGTCTGGAATACATTGTGGGCATGAGCCACTCAACATACGTGCGCTCACCTCTCCACATTCACCCAAAATACTTTTATAGCCAGCTTCTTTAAGCTACGCACATTTCACCCACAGCCTGAATAGATGCCTCATAAAAATCTTTAACTGTTTCGGCAGTCTTTCTGATGGCATTTTTAACAGCTGCCCAGTGATGCT
>Ga0172379_10008118_pt1 | contig 13355 bp, 10 predicted proteins | sample GrowelOW334metaG_FD_119756 | JGI IMG/M metagenome (GOLD analysis project Ga0172379, IMG submission 119756) | Groundwater microbial communities from an aquifer near a municipal landfill in Southern Ontario, Canada - Groundwater well OW334 metaG | ecosystem: Environmental > Aquatic > Deep... | reverse complement strand
CGATCCGATCGAATCCTTACGATTCGAGTAGCGACGAATGCCCCTCGGAGAAGTGTCATCCCCGCGAACGCGGGGACCCCGTCACGCTGGCAGGATTTCCCCAAGCGGGGACCCCGACATGCTAGTAGCATTCCTGCAAGCGGGGACCCCTTCATCTTAGCAGTATCTACGCTGTAGAAAAATAAAAAAGGCCGCCCTTGCAGGCAGCCTTTATATATTATATCTCAAACCGGCCTAGAAAAGCTTCGGGATCAGGTCGACAACGCGGCAGCTATAGCCCCATTCATTATCATACCAGGAGAAAACTTTTACCATTTTGCCGTTTACCATCGTGGAGAGGGCATCGAAGATAGAGCTGTGGGTGTTGTGAATGATATCCACGGAAACAATCGGATCTTCGGTATATTCCAGGATACCTTTCATCGGGCCTTCGGCTGCTGCTTTCATGGCGGCATTGATCTGGTCTTTGGTGACTTCCTTCTTCAGAAGGGCAACAAAGTCAACGAGTGAACCGGTAGGGGTTGGGACGCGCACGGCGCAACCATCAAGTTTACCTTTCAGGGCGGGAATAACTTTGCCGACAGCTTTTGCAGCGCCGGTAGTGGTCGGTATCTGTGATACTGCGCAACTGCGTGCACGGCGTAGGTCTTTGTGCGGAGCATCAAGAATCATCTGGTCGTTGGTATACGAGTGGATAGTGGTCATGAAACCCATTTCGATGCCAAAGCTGTCTTCTAATACCTTAGCTATGGGTGCCAGGCAGTTGGTGGTGCAGGAAGCGTTTGAAACACACTGGTCAGTGGCACGCAGGGCTCCATCATTCACACCGAGGACGATCATGTTGTCGATTTCGTCTTTGGCAGGAACCGTGAGGATTACCTTTTTAGCGCCATTCTTTATGTGGTCGCCATATCCGCCTTTTTCGCTCTCTTTTTTGGTGAAAACGCCGGTCGATTCGATAACAACATCGGGCGTCCGTGACCATTTAATATTGATAGGGCTTCTTTCAGCTGTCACAGTTATTTTATTTCCGTTAACGATGATGCCTTGCTCGTCAAAGGTGACGGTACCACTGAAACGACCCTGGGTGGAGTCATACTTCAGGAGGTGAGCCAGTGTTTTGGTATCTGTGAGGTCATTGATCCCTACCACTTCCAGGTTCGGCTGTTCAAGAATGAGTTTGAAAACATTTCTTCCAATGCGGCCGAAACCATTGATTCCAACTTTAATTTTTGTCATAATGATTCCTTCTTATTAATCAAACAATAGATTCGAATTTTCGCCCACAAAGGTAATATAAAGACACCGTTTTTTCAAATCACTACAAGATATTGTTAGCGGGAAAACAGATAAAAAAACCCCGGAATCAAACGATCCGGGGTTTTTAAAAAAGGCTGTGAGGATTATTTCACAATAAATTTTGAAGAAGTCTGTTGTGTTCCGGCTGTCATGCGGATCAGATAGGTTCCTGCCCCGAATTCCGAAGCGTCGATTGATACTTCATTGGAGCCGGCTGGCTGTTTCGACAGGTTAATGGTTTTAACCAGCTTACCCTGCAGATCATAAATCTGGAAGTCAATATCCGCAATATTCTCAGTGCTGTAGCGGATGGTTGCCATATCGCTAACCGGGTTTGGACTGATTTTCACATCAATATTATTGAGCCCGGCGTAGTTTGGAGAGTAAGAACCGCCTTTGGAAGCAAAGGATTCGGAGGTGAAGATACCGCGACCGAAGGTGGCAGCATAAACCATACCGTGGTTGTCGATTCCAAATTCAGCGTTATTGGCAAATTTCTGCTGACGCAGTTGGAAAACCGGAACGATTTCCATACCGTTTCTATTTTCGCTTGCCCATTCAGGAGTCTCTGCATAAATATTGGAAGTTGAATAAACTCCATATTCGGTACCGAGCATCACTTCGTTGTTATTCCTGGCATTGAACAAAATGGAATAAACTGGAGCCTGCGGAAGGTTACCCTGAATAGGTGTGAAGTTGTCGGTAGAGTCTTGGGCTGTTAAAGCATTGGTGCAACGATAGATGTAACTCGGGTTGCCATAATTACCGGTCGATACCAATACTTTGTTGGCATCCGTCGGATCGACAGCGATACTGGTAACAATCTGGGTAAAGGTGCCGATAGTGGCAGTGGTTTCAACATACGTAGGCTGTCCGGTGATCTCATCAAATCCGGTACCGGTATCAGTAGTCCTCCTGCTGCGTGCATTTTCGAGATTGGAAATCCTGTAGATCTTGTATTTCTTTTCTGAAGCATCCCAAACGGCGCCGAACAGGTTGTTGGCATCACCGGCGAAGGCCAGGGCGATGACCTGGTCAACGTTCGGGGCAGTACCCTGCAGACGTTTTTTAACGATCACCGAATACATCTGGCCTTTGTAAAGATCAAGACCACTGAGCGGGTGACGGTTAGTCTGGATAGCGGCCGTTCCGTTTTTACCAAAGGCGATCATAGCCTGGTAAGTATCCTGGATCTTTACGGTATCACCGGTAGCCATCGGCTTGGTCAGGACTTTGCGCAGCGGAAGCTTGGCAATGAGACTCTGAGCAACAACAGTTTCGCCTGCGGTATAGGCACGGTCGGCAATGAACCTTACGGTATCCCATGATTTAACATCATTGAAACTTTCCCACAAAGTCATCGGGGAGAGCCAGGCACCACCGGTACCCGAACCATAATATTCCTGATAGGTAGTCTGGCCTTCAACGATCATCCTGCGGTGTACAACTCCACCCGGGGTGGTATAGAACTTGTAGTTCGGATCGAGCGCAGAGATCGCACAGTCGCCGCCATGACGGAAGCCGAGGAAGTTGTTCGACGGGTCGAATGAACTTTTTCCCCACCAGCCGGCATATTTCGGGTCGTTGCCCTGGAAGTCCATATAAAGAATGCCGTTATCCATGGTACCGCCGAGAATTTCGCCTTTTGACGAGAATGCGATGGTCATATACTGGGTAACATTGTAATTACGGTTCAGTGTTCTCCAGGTCCTTCCTTTGTTATTGCTGACAGTCACACCGCCGCTGGTTCCGACATAAACATTGTTGGGATCGGTTTTGCTGAAAACGATGGTATGCTGATCGCGGTGTACGTAAAATCCGCGGTTCGCCAATTCCAGAGGTTCATCGATGGTGACGCGTTCCCAGCCTGTTTTATAGGACCAGGTGAACATGTCTTTTCCGCCGATCATGATGGAACCCGGATCGGATGGGTCAACGTCCAATGCACAGGCATAGTTGCCTTCAGATCCAAGAGGCTGGAAGTAATTTGAACCTCCGGGACCAATGACTTTCCAGGTAACCCCTTTGTCTTTCGACTGGTAGATGTTACTCATCGGCCATCCTGTGATTACGGTACCTGTTTTGGTAGAACCGACAGCCACACAATAGGCATAATTAGGATCGCTGGATGAAAATGCAAAAATCATCCTGGTAACATCTTTATCCTGGATGAGACTGTTTTTGAGACCGTCGACAGCAGAAACAGCGGTAAAAGAACCGGCATCGCCGTTGGCTGAACGGTAAGCGATACTTCCGACAGAGGTGAGAACGGTCCCGTCAGAAGCAACTTTTACATCATAAGCCACTGCAGTGATTGCAGGAATCGGGTTCGACCATGACTGACCGCCGTCGGTGGTAACGCGAAGACCTTGTACCGTTGCGGCATAAATCTTTGAAGCATTGGTCGGGTCTGCTGTAATCGCATAAACCAGAACAAAAGCTTCTTTGGATTCAGTGGTCGACCAGGTTGATTCCAGGCGGCTGAAGGTCACTCCATGGTCGGTGGATTTCCAAATACCCTGTCCGTAGACTCCGAGATGTGCATTCTGGTTGGTTCCGGTGGTAACAGCCGGCCCTTCGCCGGTACCGAAATAAATGTCACCGTTTGAAGCCTGGCAGATGGAGGACACAGCCAGATTTTCGAACAGTTCACCTGAGGCAGTCTTGGTTTTTTCCCAGGATGTACCTCCGGTTGTGGTTTTCCATAAACCACCGCTAACGCTGCCTGCAAAACAAACATCAGCATTGTCCTTGTCAATCAGGAAAGCACGTGTCCGGCCACCGATATTATTCGGGCCGACTTCAGTCCAAGACATGTTCAAGGAGTTCCCGCCTTTACGGGAAAGGGCTTTAACTTGATCCTGAGCCCTGACGATATCGGCAACATTAACCGTACCGGTGTACTGGTTAACTCTACGGGCATTGAGCCAGTTTGCTGCATTCATCGGGTCAAGATCTTTGACGGTTTGATTGCCGTCACCAGTGAGAAGGATCTTTCCTTCCCCCGCCACCTGGCCGAAGGCGGTGAATCCAATGGATAAAACAAGAGCAAGAGCAAAGAGTAAATGTTTGTTTTTCATAATCTTAAAATTTCAATAAAAGCGCAGGTCCCCCCACGAGTATAGGCTCTAAAAATACAAAAAAAATGAATATTTCAAAAAATGAGGACTATTTTTGAAGGCGGGCATCGATTACCTTACCGAACCGATAGCTCGCGAACAAGGTCAGAAACAATTGCCGGTTGTCTTCGGTTGCCAAAATCGGCAGTTTTTTCAGAAAACCCTCAATCTGAATCCCACCTTCCAGTGCGTGTACCTGACGGTCTTCGGAACTATATTCGAAACTCAGTCCGGTCCGGACATAAAATCCTGGAATGAACTTCACTTCCTTTACACCGGTAAAAAAAGACTCCCGATCATAAATGTCGTAGATGCTCTGCATATAATCAGGATCGAACAGTGATTTTTCGGTGAATAAATCCAATGTGGTAGGATCAAATCCCGTTATTTTCAGATAATAGATCGGTTTTAACAGGGCCAGCGAAAATCCTCCGCCGGAAAAAACCCGGACGGAAATCCCACCCTGGTCAAATTTGCTGAAAAGTTCCTTCTGATAACCGGTTCCGCCCCGCAGGGAATAAGCTTCATTGGTTTTTCCGAAAACATAAGACCGACCCCATCCGCCAATGTAAGGACTCTGGCTTTTGATTTCCTTCGGATGACGTATGCTGGCCAGGTCTATGTCCAATAAAAGGCTGCTGAAAGCATTAATCCGTTTGTTGTAACGGTAATTCACGCCCCAGCCGTTTGAATTGAGGCTTCCCGACCAGGAACGTTCATTCCTGTAAAACACTTTAGGTTGTTTATCGATCTCGCCCTGCGAGTAACCATCTGTACATATGGCAAAGAACACCAGGAAAGACAGAGGGATGAATCTGCGAAGAAAATATCTCATCCTATCTTTACAAATATAACAAAAATCCGGCATCTCTGAGATCAATTTTGTGGAAGTTTTACTGAATTGGCAGCCTGCATTCCTACAAGGCGATCGAACCGCTCCCTGATATCGCGGAAATAGACCAGAATATAATAGTCATTCTCCGTTTCATAATGATTCCCATTGATCTGAGTCAGATCGATTTTGCCATTTTTCCGGTCCCGTACCGCATAGGAATAATTATAATAACCTTGCTTAAACAGCATGTTAATCTCATAGGATTGATTATCAGGGTTGTAAAAACATTTATTATCAGTGCTGGTTTTCCATGAGGTCAGCCCGCCGAAAAGGTAAACATCCGATCCCTGGATTGAATCACCGGTGTTCAGTGTAAAATGGACTTTTACATAGTCGGCTTCCGTGTCGGAGTCAAAGGCATCATCCCATTTGACCAGGAACTTTCCATTGATATCTTCCTGAAACTCGTAGGAACTAAACGCTTTTGGGCGATCAGGCAAGAGGTACACATGATTCAGCGGCGGCTGAAACCGGATTTCCCGTATACGGTCGGAATTATATTTAAGGCTTTTAGTGTCGAAATGGAGAAATTCACTCCCCCCCTGAAAAAGATTCTCCTCCTCATAATTGTAAACAAGTTCACCGGGCTGGATATATTTGGGCAACAGATCCGTAATGGCAGTGGTCCAGTTGAGATTCTGAACCAATGCCACCTTAAAGTTCCGCCTGGGGTCATCTGGCTGCAAGGCCTGGTAGTTTACCGTAAAATCCACTTCCTGCTCAGTATTCAGAAATTTGACGTTATCAGTCCTGTGCACGTCCGGCATGACCTGAACCAGAGGGTCGACAATGAAAAACCGCCGGGTCAGTACAGGCTGCTCAGAATCAAAATTCTCATACACGTACAAAATGTAATTGCCGGGAAGTTTTGGTTGCACGTCTTCGTTTGGCAGGGAGAGACGGTAATGTTTATAAGTCTGGTGGGCATTCCTGGAGTATCTGTAATCGCGGATTTCATTCTCAGGAAGGCCGCTCAGGTATTCGGTGTTTATGAGATCTGAGGGTTGCCATTCAGCCGAGCAATGAATCAAAGTATACGTATAATGCGTGGTCGGGTCATTGAGATCATCAAATTCGAGAATCAGGGATGAGGTATCCCGAAGATTTCGCATTGGAGGAGAAAGCCTCCATCCGGATCGGTACATTTCCACAGTTTTGATATTATCGCGGTACGTCAGATCATCATATTGAATTTTATCTGAAAGTTTATAACCATTTTCACGCTGCATTGTTCTATTAGAAGGCGATGCGTTAAGTGTTTCACAGGTGATGGTTGTCAGCATTGAAATACCTAGATAAATAAATATTTTCATATTTGTTATTCTGGAAACACAAAAAGAATATTTTTGCCCCATACTTTCAAAAAATATGCCATTGACATGTCAAAGGTAATCAAAATCAAGCGAGGGTTGGATATCCGCTTAAAAGGTGCGGCTGAAAAATCGGTCACACAGCCCGGACTATCAGGCCTGTATGCAGTAAAACCGACGGATTTTAAGGGTTTTGAGCCCCGTATCCTGGTTAAGGCCGGTCAGGAAGTGTTAACCGGAACGCCCTTGTTCTGCGATAAAACTTTTCCGGAAATGGTGTTCGTTTCGCCGGTAAGCGGAACGGTTACCGAAGTTGTCCGTGGTGAACGGAGGAAACTTCTTGACTTGCTTGTTCAGACAGGATCACAACCGGGTTTCGTGCCGCTCGCAAAGGGTGATCCGGGAACCATGGACGAAGAGGCTATCCGGCAGCAGATTCTGAAATCCGGACTCTGGCCATCCATTATCCAGAGGCCATACGGGGTAATTGCGAGGCCATCTGATAAGCCGCGTGATATCTTTATCTCGACGTTTGACTCCGCTCCCCTGGCCCCGGATTATGAATTTATCCTTAAAGATGAAGCCAAGGCTTTTGCTACCGGGATAAAAGCGTTGCGCAAACTGACTACCGGAAAGGTTCATATCGGTCTTGATGCATCCAAAGAGCCGTCAAAGATTTTTGCCAATCTGGAAGGGGTTCAGTATACTGTATTCTCAGGTCCGCACCCGGCAGGAAATGCCGGAATTCAGATACATCATGTGGCACCGGTCAATAAAGGCGAAACTGTTTGGACCCTTACTCCCCAATTTGTCGCCCTGATCGGAAGAACCTTCCTGCTCGGCCAGCTCGATCCTTCCTGGACTTTCGCCCTTGCAGGATCCTATATTAATGGACCGCAATATGTTAAAGGGATCATGGGGATGGCCGTGGCTCCTGTTCTTGCCGGACGGATGAATACTTCCGACCTTCCTCCTCGGGTTATCAGCGGAAATGTCCTTACCGGGACCAATATCGGTCCCAGCGGTTATCTCGGGTATTATGACTCGGTGGTAACCGTGATACCGGAAGGCAAGCATTTCGACCTCCTCGGATGGGCTATGCCCGGATTGAATAAATTCAGCATGTCAAAAACCTTCCTCAGCTCCTTGTTCCCAAAGAAAGCATGGGATATCGATACCAACCTCCAGGGCGGGCACCGGGCTTTTGTAATGACCGGACAGTATAATAAGGTTTTTCCAATGGACATTTTTCCTGTTCACCTGCTTAAGGCTGCATTGATTCAGGACATAGATCTTATGGAACAGCTTGGTATCTATGAGGTTATCGAGGAGGATATGGCTTTATGTGAATTTGTCTGTACCTCAAAAACCGAGGTTCAGGAAATCCTCCGCTCCGGTCTTGATCTGGTCCGGAAAGAAATGAGTTAGTAATCATCGCTGAAAAAGAATATCAGAGTATAATGAAAGCAAATAAGCTCAGGCAATTGATCGACCGGGTAAAACCTCAATTTCAGAAGGGAGGAAAACTGGCCAAATTGCATTCAACATTTGATGCATTTGAGTCTTTCCTCTTTGTTCCTGACAGGGTAACCCAAAGCGGATCGCACATCCGCGACAGCATCGATCTGAAAAGGACAATGACTATAGTAATATTGGCACTCTTTCCTGCATTGATTTTCGGTATGCTGAATACCGGATTTCAGCATTTTCTGTCGATCGGGAAGGATGTTGCATTTTTCTCCTGGCAGGGATTCGGATTTGGTTTTCTCAAGGTTTTACCGATCATAGTTGTTTCTTATGTAACAGGCCTTGGCATCGAATTCATCTTCGCGCAGATCAAAGGGCATGAAGTCAACGAGGGATTCCTGGTGAGCGGCATGCTGATTCCGTTGATCATGCCTGTTGATGTGCCTTTATGGATGGTGGCGCTGGCCACAGCTTTTGCAGTGGTTTTCGGCAAGGAGGTTTTTGGCGGCACAGGTATGAATGTGTTTAACCCCGCGCTCTTGTCCAGGGTCTTCCTCTTTTTTGCCTATCCGGCCTTTATGACCGGCGACAAGATATGGATTGCCGGATTGACCAAGGGACAGGGCGTCATTGATGGATTCAGCGGGGCTACACCACTGGGGGAAGCAGCTATGGGCCATATCGATAAAATGCCCCAATTCATGAATATGTTCCTCGGAACCATACCCGGATCGATCGGTGAAACTTCGACGCTAGCTATTCTCATCGGTGCAGTTATCCTGATCGCTACCGGTATCGGCAGTTGGAAAATAATGGTTTCGGTTGTTGCCGGTGGATTAGTCATGGGTGGGATATTAAACCTCTGGGGTGCAAATCCTTACATGCAGGTACCGTTCTATTATCACCTGGTTATGGGCGGATTTGCATTCGGGGCCGTATTCATGGCCACCGATCCGGTAACCGGGGCTCAGACGGAGCGGGGAAAATGGATTTACGGATTCTTTATCGGCTTGATGTCCATATTAATACGCGTGGTCAACCCGGCCTATCCGGAAGGGGTGATGCTGGCTATCTTACTGATGAACGTATTTGCTCCATTGATCGATCATTTTGTTGTTCAGTCGAACATCAAGCGCCGCTTAAAAAGAATACCGGCAAAAGGTTGAATCTGAAAAAACTACCTGTCATGAATAAAAGTAACACATATATATTCATTTATTCCACGGTTATGGTTGTTGTGGTGGCAGCTCTTCTGGCTATGGCTGCAACCATCCTCAAGCCATACCAGGAGAAGAATCTCGAGATAGCCAAGAAGCTGGAGATCCTGCATTCGGTGGATAGGGGCTGGGACGCCGGTTCGGCCGATAACAAGAACAAGTTTGTTGAATCCGAATATGATAAATACATCGCCAAATCCTTTGTCCTTAACCCAGCCGGTGATACCGTTGCCGACCGGGATGCATTCCAGGTTGATGCGGTCGATGAGATGAAAAAGGACTCCACCCAGCGGGTTTATCCGGTATTCCTTTGTACCAAGGATGACAGCTCGAAAAATTTTATTTTCCCTGTCCGGGGAAAAGGTCTGTGGGGGCCGATCTGGGGTTATGTAGCTATCGCCGACGATTTGAATACGATTACCGGGGTGTTTTTTGACCACTCGGGTGAGACCCCGGGTTTAGGTGCTGAAATAAATACCCGCGTTTTCCAGAAGCAATTCATCAATATGAAAATTTTTAATGAAGCCGGAACCTTTACCTCGGTTAAGATCCTGAAAAATAATGAGCCCAAAATACCAACCCATTCGGTGGACGCTATTTCGGGAGGAACCATTACGAGTAAGGGTCTGGAAGCCACTATTTTCGACAGTATGAAGAATTATCTTCCATTTTTGAAACAGCAAAAAAAATAAGATATGAGCCAGTTGTTTAATTCCAGGAACCTAAAGCTCCTGACCAATCCGCTGAATATGGAGAACCCGATCACGGTTCAGGTGCTCGGAATTTGTTCAGCTCTCGCTGTAACGGTCAAGATGAAACCGGCCTTCGTAATGGCCCTGTCCGTTACCATTGTCACTGCATTCTCTAACCTCATCATATCGGCCTTGCGTAAAGGAATCCCCGCCAGGATAAGAATCATTGTTCAACTGGTTGTGGTTGCGGCCCTGGTAATCATTGTCGATCAGCTTCTAAGGGCTTTTGTATATGATGTCAGCAAGCAGCTGTCCGTATTTGTCGGTCTGATCATCACCAACTGCATCCTGATGGGCCGGCTTGAAGCATTTGCCATGGCTAATAAACCCTGGGAGTCATTTATCGACGGGATCGGCAACGGTCTGGGATACGGTTGGATACTGATCGGGGTTTCCTTCCTGAGGGAACTTTTTGGGTCAGGGGCCGTATTCGGATACCCGATTGTGGAGAAACTTGGTCTTTATGCTCACGGTTATGTCAACAACGGGGCCATGATCATGCCTCCCATGGCGTTGATTCTTGTGGGTGTTATCATCTGGATTCAAAGAAGCAAGAATCAGAAACTAATTGAATCGAAATAATACAGCATATGGAAAATCACTTAAATCTATTCATCGATACGGTCTTTATCCATAACATGATATTTGCCTATTTCTTAGGCATGTGCTCATATCTTGCTGTTTCAAAGACTGTTAAAACTTCTATCGGATTGGGTATTGCCGTGGTTTTCGTCATGGTGATCACCATCCCGGTAAACTATCTGCTCGAGAAATACCTGTTGAAAGAAGGTTCCCTTACCTGGCTCAGCCCAAAATTAGCGGAAGTGGATCTGAGCTTCCTCAGTTTCATCATTTTTATCGCCGTAATCGCCGCTATCGTGCAACTTGTCGAGATGATCGTTGAGCGCTTCTCGCCATCGCTTTATAATGCGCTCGGTATTTTTCTTCCTCTGATCGCTGTGAACTGTGCGGTTCTGGGAGGGGCACTTTTTATGCAGCAGCGGGAATTCAGCAACGTATTGGAAACCGTCACTTTTTCCTTTGGTTCCGGCCTCGGCTGGGCCGTTGCCATTATCAGTCTGGCGGCTGTGAGGGAGAAGATCAGATACTCCAATATCCCTGCACCCTTGAGGGGACTAGGGATAACTTTCATCCTGGTCGGATTGATGGCGTTTGCTTTCATGGGTTTCATGGGTTTCAAATTATAAACTGATAAACTGATTATCATGATGTTGTTTATAGCACTCACGGGTACAGGTTTCCTGGTATCCATCAGCATTTCGGTTTTTCTGGTCATCATGCTTCTGATGGTAGCAGTTTTACTGTATGCCAAGAAAAAACTGACACCGGAGGGACTCGTTAAACTTGATATCAACGGTGGGGAACGGGTACTGGAAATCGAGCCCGGTGCGAACATCCTGTCGACCCTGTCATCCAACGGAGTATTCCTTCCTTCGGCTTGCGGGGGCGGCGGAACCTGCGGGATGTGCAGGTGCCAGGTTATTGAGGGTGGCGGTGAGATCCTGCCGACAGAGGTTGGGTTCTTTTCCAGAAAGGAACAGCATAGCTCATGGAGACTGGGCTGCCAGGTAAAGGTCCGGAATGATATGAAGATCCAGATTCCCGAGGCTGTGCTGGGAATAAAGAAATGGGAATGCGAGGTGGTTTCCAACAACAATGTGGCCACTTTTATCAAAGAATTCAAGGTTAAACTTCCTGAAGGTGAGAATCTTATATTTCAGTCGGGAAGTTATATCCAGATCGATGTACCGGAAATATCCGTGAATTTCAGGGATTTTGCCGTCGAGGAAGAATACCGCGATGAATGGGATAAATTCAAGGCATGGGATCTTAAAATGAACAACCCGGAACCAACTTATCGCGCCTATAGTATGGCCAACTTTCCTGCCGAAGGCAATATCGTGATGCTCAATATCCGTATTGCAACGCCTCCGTGGGATTCGGCAAAGTGTGGTTTTGCCAATGTTAATCCGGGTATTTGTTCCTCATTTATTTTCTCACGTAAGCCCGGCGATAAGGTTATGATATCAGGCCCATACGGTGAATTTCATATTAAGAAAACTCAGCGGGAAATGATCTATATCGGCGGTGGTGCCGGTATGGCACCTCTGAGGTCACATATTTTCCACCTGTTCCAGACTGAAAAAACCAACCGAAAGGTAAGTTACTGGTACGGTGCCCGATCGCTTCGCGAGGTTTTCTATGAGGATGAGTTCCGTCAGATCGAAAAGAACAATCCGAATTTTACTTTCAACCTTGCCCTTTCCGAGCCTAAGCCGGAGGATAACTGGACAGGATTGAAAGGGTTTATCCATCAGGTTCTCTTCGATCAGTATCTGAGCAAGCTCGACGAGCCTGAGGAAATTGAATATTACCTCTGCGGACCGCCTATGATGAATGATGCAGTGCTCAAGCTGCTGTATAACCTGGGTGTGCCTGATGATATGATTGCGTTTGACGATTTCGGAGGATAGGTCATTGATTTAGCCTTCCTCTTGCTTTATGGGAGTTGGGTGGGTTTGATTTAAAGTTGTCAACTTTAAAAAAAGTTGACAACTTCGCACCATGCAAAACAAAGTGCTAATATTCGCCTTCCTGCTGGCAATCCTGCCTGCCTGTTCAACCAGGTGGATCTATCATTTCCAGGAGGGTCCGGTATACGGATCGACCTATCACATTACCTACGAGTATAAACCGTCGGTTACCCTTGAAAAGGATATCAACCGGATACTGGAACGGATCAACGTATCGATGTCGACTTATGACCCGACTTCAACTTTATCCCGGATCAACCATAATGATACAACCGCCCGTCTTGACCAGGATCTGCGAAGGGTTCTGGAAGCTGGCTGGAAAGTGTCGGATCAGTCGGGGGGTGCTTTTGATATGACCGTGGCCCCGCTGGTTAATGCCTGGGGTTTTGGATTTACCGCCAGGGAAAAAGTCACCCCGGCCATGATCGACAGTATATTGATATTTACCGGATATCACAAAGTCCGCGTCGATGGCGACCGGCTAGTCAAGGAGGATCCCCGGATCATGATTGATCCGAACGCAATTACTCCAGGATATGTGGCCGATGTGATTTCGGAATTCTTTGATTCAGTGGGCGTTAAAAATTATCTCGTGGAAATTGGCGGCGAGTTGAGATGCCTCGGGAAAAACAGGGAAGGAAATGCCTGGCGGGTTGGTGTGGATAAACCTTTGGAAAATACCATTGAACGGGAGATTCAGCAAGTTTTCCATCTGGAGCATGTTTCAGTGGCCACCTCGGG
>Ga0172379_10008117_pt1 | contig 13357 bp, 9 predicted proteins | sample GrowelOW334metaG_FD_119756 | JGI IMG/M metagenome (GOLD analysis project Ga0172379, IMG submission 119756) | Groundwater microbial communities from an aquifer near a municipal landfill in Southern Ontario, Canada - Groundwater well OW334 metaG | ecosystem: Environmental > Aquatic > Deep... | reverse complement strand
GGAGAAGAATTGGTCAAAGATTTGAAAACTTTAGGCGAAAAACTCAAGGCTACTCCCATGGCTTCAATTATGGAAATGGTTTTGGCCACCGCTCTCAAAAGCGATGCCGGCGATATTCATTTGGAGCCGATTGAAGGTGGGGCGAAAATTCGTTATCGGGTAGATGGAATCTTGCATGATATTTTTGATTTAAGCGGAGAACAATATTTGCAAATTTTATCTAAGATTAAAATTTTGACCGGCATTCCGACTAATGTGAAGAAGGCGACTTGGGATGGACGTTTCGCGATTTTTATTGATCACAGTAAAATGGATTGTCGTGTTTCCATTATTTCCGGTGGTTATGGCGAAACCGTAGTAATTCGTCTGCTCTCCAGCCAGGCGATTTCTCTGCAAATGGAAAATTTGGGTATGCGTCCTTACACTTTGAATCCGGTGAACAGAGCGATGCATCGGACAAAGGGAATTATCATTACCACCGGTCCGACCGGTTCCGGAAAGACTACCACGCTTTATGGAATTTTAAACAAATTAAATCAGCCGGATGTAAAAATTATTACTATTGAAGATCCGATTGAATATCACTTGGCCGGAGCAATGCAGACGCAAATTGACGCTGAGCACGGCTATACTTTTGCCGCCGCGATGCGTTCTCTTTTGCGTCAGAATCCAAATATTATTATGGTTGGTGAAATTCGTGACGCGGAAACCGCCAAGGTGGCAATTGAAGCCGCGATGACCGGTCACCTAGTTTTATCTACAATTCACGCCAATAGTGCGGCTGGCGCGATTGCCCGCTTTGTCGGTTTGGGCGTAGAACGCCAGCTTTTAGCCAGTTCTCTGGAAGCTTCCATCGGCCAACGCTTGGCGCGCCGGATTTGCCCAAATTGCAAAGAAGAGCTAAAGTTGGACACAGCAATTGAGGCAGAGGTTCGTGAAGTTTTAAGCCAAATCAAAGAAAGCGCCGATCTCAAAATTCCAACTGATCTGAAATTTTACCACGGACGTGGTTGTGCCGAATGTAACGGCCTAGGCTACAAAGGCCGAATCGGTATCTATGAAACAATTGACATGACACCGGATATGCAAAAAATAATCCAAGGCGAAATCGTCACTGACAGCGACATTGAGCAGTCTGCGATCGCCCACGGCTCAATTTTAATGCTTCAAGACGGCATCTTAAAAGCCTTGGAAGGGGAGACTACGGTGGAGGAAGTTTTTAGGGTGGCGAGGTAAGATTAATAGAAATGTTTATTTAGGATTAGAATTTTGAAAAAATAATAATTTCAAACCACCCCCAGCCCCTCCTTGCTAAGGAGGGGTGACGCTACGAAAATAATAAAGACGTGAAATATAGTCCCCCTCCTCGGTAAGGAGGGGTCAGGGGTGGCTATCACCGTCGTCAGATATGAAGAGCATAATTCATAATTTGCCAAAATATAAAAAGAAACGTAAGTATTTGAGAAATAATGCAACCAGAGCAGAAAGATTACTTTGGCAAGAATTGAAGAATAGTAAAATTGGTTATAAATTTAGAAGACAACAAGGTATTGGCAAATATATAGCTGATTTTTGTTGCCCGGAAGTTAGAGTTATAGTGGAGTTAGACGGCGAAGTTCATAATATTGAAGCGGTGAACAGAAAAGATTATATTCGTGATAGATATTTAGAATCATTAAGTTATAAAATTGTTAGAATAGAAAATTTTGATGTTTTTAATAATTTAGATGAGGTAGTTAATTATTTAAGAAATATTTGCAATTTAAGAATTAAAAATATTTAGTATATTACACTTGTTGCGTGTTATGTGCTACGTGTTATGTGAAAAAAAATGATCAGCAAAAAATTTATTGAAAAATTAAAAAAAGATTACGCGGATAGTAACAGCGAACGTCGGCAAATTATCAGTTTGGCGAATGTGGTTTTGCATGATTCCAAGCGAGTAATTTTTTCCTTGCATCGGGGCGACAATAAAATCGCGGAAGAAAGTTTAACGGCGATTGAAGAAGTTTTGAAAAAATTGGAAAAGAAATTTGGTTATAGTCGGATTATGGAAGAAGGATCGTATAAAGCTGGCGTTGAAGAATACGTGGAGGCCAAAACTTTATTTATGGTAATCAACGGCCAGAAGATTGACGCGATCAAGGGATTAAAAATTGACGTGGAAGGTTATCTGGGTGGAGTTTGTGATTTGACCGGCGAATTAGTACGTCGCGCCGTGAATCAAGCCGCTTCCGGAAATTGGGAGGAAGTGCCGAAGATTAAAAAAATTATCAATGATATTATGGCGGAATTGGTGCAGTTTGATATGACCGGATATTTGCGCACCAAGTATGATCAAGCCAGAGGAAATTTACGGAAGATTGAGCAGGTGGATTATGAGGTTAAGTTGAAACGGGGAAGTTAGGACATTAGGGTATTAGGAATTTGGAATCGGGACGGGCGTTCCGTTTAAATTTTATGCAAAATTAAAGTTGATAAATATGGCGGCTCTTAACAATTATGCTTTTTTGGTAAAGCATAAAAGCTATAACCCAGACAATCAGAACGTTGTTTTAAAATCTAGCGATTTTTATACCGCGATATTTGGAGTGGCAAATGTTGATGACGCTGTTTCTGTAATAAAAAAGTTGGCAGATGAAGGTATTCAACTAGTAGAGCTATGTGGCGGTTTTACCGAAGATGAAAAAAATATAATAAAAAAAGAAATTAAAAATATAGTACCAATTGGATTAGTTAAATTAGATAATGAAGATGTAGAATTATTGGAATTTAATCTTAGAGAGAAGAATTAAATTTTTTAAAATATAGTAAAAGTAATTTTATGAAAATTAACGAAAAAGGGATAAGCAAAATAACCGGAATCTTGATTGCGGTTGTTGCGCTTTTGGTTATCGCTAACGTGGCGACAGTGGCTTATTTTTACGCAAAAAAAGAAAATGCCAAAAAAATTGTTGCGGCGCCGATTATTATTGCTTCTTCAAGCCAGGAGTTTACTCAAGCGACCAGCAGTGATGAGATTGCGACGTCCATAGAAAAAACCGCATTAATTGACAATATTGATGAAGAAATTGAGGTTGATTGGCAGGTGAACTCGCAGGCAACCACTACGCTAGAGAAATTTCTTCCCCAAGTTGATTTTAAAAAGTTAGGCGAAGGTAATTTTGAAAATATAGCCGTGGTTTATATCGGCAGAGTAAAAGACGGTTTTTATAAAGATAAAGATCTCTATCGTATTGAAGTAGCGGAATTGGGAACAACTTATTTTAGGGTGATAAAAGACGGAGATAAAATCGTTGTTTTGAATAATTATTCCGGTTCAGTTAGGGGTTATGGCTTTAGCGGAGTTTTTTATGAGAATAGCAAGTTGACAATAAAAGATTTTGAGCCCCCAATGGAAATAAGCATTCCTAACTCCGACTCCAAGTTAATTAAGAGCTCTAATAAAAACGAGCCGATGTTTACAGCAGATCTGTCTGATTTAAAAACCTTTTTTAAATATAATAACTGGCAGGTTTATAAAAATACGCCTTCGGGGTGTTTTGTTGTGAAAGCCAAAGATGGCACTGACCGTAATTATTATTTTAATTTTTTACAACAGTCGTTGAATTACTCGGAAAATGACGGTGATCCTTACTATTCTTTTCCCCTACTTAAAGGCATAAAATGGAATAACGGCTCAGTGTCAAAAGATGATTATAGCGTAGCCAGAAGAAGCTGTTTTTACGGTTGTTACAATTACGCCGATATTAAGCAGAACGAATTAATTCTTGCTGGCACGGTAAATAATCAGCTCGTTTACGAATTAAAAAATCCAAAAAATAATGAAGAGAATAGTGAACAATTTTTTTATTTAGAGTTTGATAAAACGAGGATAACTTACGCAGATTATTTAAAAAGTCACCCGGTAATTTACTGGCGAGATCCGTTCGGCGATTATATTGCTTTACGTAATACTAAATTTGATCAATTTTCTATGGTAGAATGTGGCAAACCCGTTATCTACCTCTACCCACAAAAAACCACTGACGTGAGCGTGCAAGTTGCGCCGACTGGTGGGTTTACTATTACTGAGCCGGCCTACAATAATGGTTGGAAGGTAAAAGCCACTCCTGATAGCGAATTATATAACTACGCCGACAAACAAACTTACCCGTATTTATTCTGGGAAGGCAAAGCGTATAATTATCAAATACCGAATGCCGGTTTTGTGGTGAAGAAAGAGGAAGTGGAAAAATTCTTGATTGAAAAATTAGCAAAATTAGGCTTGATCCAAAAAGAATATGATGAATTCATAGAATTCTGGTTGCCGAAGATGCAAGCTAAGCCGTATTACTTTGTTACTTTTGTTCCGCAAAGCGACTTTGATAAAATCGCACCTCTGAGCGTGAACCCGAAACCGGATACGATAATTCGTGTGTTTATGGATTTTCAAGGACTGGACAATGTCGTCCGCGTGCCGGAGCAGAAAATTGTGACACCGATTAGAAAGGGCTTTACCGTGGTGGAGTGGGGAGGAGCGCTGCACAATTAAGAATTACGAATTTAGAATTAAGAATGATGGCGACGAAATTTAGAGTTGAGAGCGAATAATAGTAAAAACCTTTTCTGTCATTCCCGCGAAGGCGGGAATCCAGGGTTTGGCGCTTAGAACAAAATGTAGTTACAGACTAGTTTAGCGCGTTGACTCCTGGATTCCGGGTCACGGCCCGGAATGACAAAAATTCGTGAAAATTAAATGTTTTCTAAGAAAATTACAATTCTTATTTCAATCGCAGCCTTGCTTTTAATTTCAGAAGCGGGGTTGCTTTTGTTTGGTTTGAACGGGGGGATTGAAAATTTGCCGAAAAAAATAATCAGCGTTAAGAATGATTATTTTTCTGATCCGAATTTTGTTTATGGCGGAATTTTACCGCATCATTTGATTGTGCAAAATAATATTGATTCTTTTTTGGCGGGGTTAAAAAATCATAACTACAAGACAGTGGTTCTGATTGGTCCGAATCATTTTGAGCGCGGACGATCGCGAATTATTACGTCCAATCAATCTTGGGCAACCTATTTTGGTGAATTGGAGCCAAATGAAATGATTGTGGAAAAATTAACTAGCGGTAAATTGGCCTTGCTTGATGATGAAGTGATAAAAGGTGACCATTCAATTTCCGGGCTGGTGCCTTTTGTGAAAAAGAATTTCCCTAATGCCGATTTCGTGCCGATTATTTTGAGCGTCAAAACTCAGCCGGAAAAAGTGGAAGAATTGTCAGATTTTTTGGCCAAAAATTTTGATCCGGAAAACACGCTAGTTTTGGCGAGTGTTGACTTCTCACATTATCAGCCGACCGCAGTGGCTGATTGGCACGATGAAAAAAGCCAAACGGTGATTGAGAGTTTTGATTTTAATCGTATTTATGATTTGGAAATTGATTCACCGCCTTCTATTTATACGGTGCTAAAATATTTGGAAAAAATCGGAGCCCAAAAAAGCGAGTTGATTTTTCATACCAATAGTGGTCGTTTGGCGAATAGTTTTGATATCCCCACAACTAGCCATAGTTTTTATTATTTTAGAAAAGGCGAAAATAGCGCCAAAGAGTATTTGAATTTTTTGTTTTTTGGCGACATTATGCTTGACCGCAATGTTGGCGCGAAAATTAAAAAGAATGGTTTAGAGTCAATATTTAAAAATTTAGCCGGCGAGGAAAATCGTTTTTTTGGCGGAATTGATTTGATTTCCGCCAACCTGGAAGGTGCGGTAACGAATCTCGGTGCGCATTACGCGCCGGAGATGGGGAATGATTTTGCTTTCGCGCCGGAGTTGGTTGAAAAATTAAAAAAACTTTATCATTTTAATTTTTTCGATCTTGCCAATAATCATTTTTCCGACCAAGCCGAGCGTGGTATAATAGAAACAAGGAAAAATTTGGATGACTTGAGTTTGAATTATGTCGGTTGCCAAGATAGGCAGGTTGGGGATTGCTCTAGCAAAATTGTTGAAGTTGATGGATATAAGATTGGCATGGCCGGGTTCAGTATGGTCTATGGGCAGTTTGATCGCGAGTCAGCCAAAAAAATCATTAGCGACCTGTCAAGCTCAACTGATTTTACGGTCGTTAATGTTCATTGGGGCGTAGAATATGAACACCAGTTTAATAAATTACAGCAAGAAGTTGCTCATGAATTAATTGACGCCGGCGCCGACTTAATCATCGGCCATCATCCTCACGTGGTTCAGGGCATGGAAGCCTATCAAGGCAAGCCGATATTTTATTCTTTGGGTAATTTTATTTTTGATCAATATTTTTCACAGGATACGCAGGAAGGGTTGGCGGTGGGGATTGCCCTCACGCCGTCCCTCACCCCCCGCCCCTCTCCCACGACTGCGGTCGAGGGAGAAGGGAGACGCTTATCAATATCTTTGTTTCCGCTTAAATCAAAGTCTAGTCAGGTGGAGTTGATGAAGGGCGAAGAGAAGAAAAAGTTTTTGGAGAAGTTTGTGGGGTGGTCGGACGTTTCGGATGAATATAAAATACAGATGAAAGATGGAAAAATTAGTTTTTAGTAAAAAATAGTTACCATTTTTGTCATCTCGACGACCCGCGGGAGGAGAGATCTATAATACACGGCAAATAACATAAACTATATTTTGCATAAAAACAATCTATTAAAGATCTCTCGCTGCGGCTCGAGATGACAAAAGAATTATGTCCAAGCAAAATAAAAACCTAATCGCCTATTGCAGTTTGTATTGTCTGAAATGTTACAAGATGACTGTTTCTGAAGCTGCTATTAAATTAAAAGAAGAATTAAAAAATCCTCATATTTGCGGTAAATTAAAATTTTTGTCAAAAGGATTTGCGAAAAATTTAGACGAGTTGGTTGCGCTTCGTTGCCCTAAAATTTGCAAAGCCGGTGGCGGTAATAAAAATTGTTTAATCAGAAAATGTTGTCTTAAAAAGAAAATAAATGGCTGTTGGGAGTGTGTTGATTTTAAAGTTTGTGATAAATTAAAAGAGCAGTATGTTGGTAATATAAAAAGAATAAGGAAAACAGGAATTAGTAATTATCTAAAAGCTAACAGCTAAAACCTAAAAGCTACTTATGAAATACTACCAATCAATCGCCGTCATGTTCGGCTATATTATCGGGGTGGGGATGTTTGGCCTGCCGTATTTAACCAACAAGGTTGGTGTTTTGAGTTTTTTGTTGCTTTTGGTGGGGATGGCCTTTGTTCAGTATTTTTGCCATTTGATTTTTGCTTCGGTGATTTTGGAAACCAAAGCTTATCATCGCTTGCCGGGGTATGCCGGAATTTATCTGGGGAAATTTTGGAAACATTTGGGTTTACTTACTAAGGTGGTTGGAAATTATGGATCGCTTCTCGCTTACATCGTGATTACTGGAATTTTTTTGAATCAATTATTGGCGCCTTATTTTGGGGAAAATATTTTGCTTTACGCCACGGTTTTATTTTTAGCCGAAGCTTTGATTATATTTTTTGGTGTCAAAAGCATCGGACCGGCAGAATTGGTGATGACCGGACTTTTGTTTTTGGTTTTGGGTTTTTTATGTGTGAAGGGTGTGCCACACTTGGCGATTAGTAATTATCACTTGGCTGATTGGCGTCTTTTTTTCTTGCCTTATGGTGCAATGCTTTTCGCGTTGGACGGATCCGGCGCGGTTCCTTTGGCCGTCAAGCTTTTGAATCGTGATCAAAAAGCTACTAAGAAAGTTATTAGAATCAGTATTTTTGGTTCAATGTTTATAATCTTATTTTTTGTTTTAATTATTACTGGAATTTCCGGGGACAATACTACGCCCGATGCTTTGGTTGGTTTGGAAGGGATTTTGAGCCAAAATATTATTAACGTCGCTTTGCTTTTCGGCGTTTTAACGATGATTACTTCGTTTTTGGGTGTGGCTGAGGATTTGCGGGAGAGCTTGAGCGAAGATTATAAAATAAATAAAACTTTAGCCTGGGCATTGACCATCACCGCACCATTTTTACTTTACTTAGCTGGCGTTTCTGATTTAATTCAGATCATTAGTTTTACCGGCGCCGTTTCCGGTAGTTTGGGCGTTATAATTTTACTTTTGATTTTTAATAAATTGCGCAAAGAAGAAAAGCCTTTAAAGCTATTCAAGAAAAAACCCAGCCTGTTCTTCATCGCCTTTTTAGTTTGTCTGTTTTTGGCGGGCATGGTTTATGAGGTGGCGATGTTTTAACACCCAAATCTACAAATGACGACAAATCTACGAATACGTATGCCGTATTCGTAGATTTGAATATCATTCGTAGATTTGAGTGCATTAATTATGAAAGTAGCAATTATCTCCGACATCCACGACAATATAGTTAATTTGGAAAAGTGTTTAGCGTGGTGTCGGGAAAATAAAATTGAAGAATTGATTATGTGTGGTGATTTGTGCGCGCCTGCCACTTTGGTTAGGGTTTTAGCGCCGAAATTTTCCGGAAAAATCCATATGGTTTTTGGCAATGTGAGCGACCGCGAGCTTGAATTGGAAAAAGCTAAAGAAATTGCGCACGTCATCCATTATGGTGATTTGGGCGAGTTTGAAGTGGACGGCAAAAAAGTAGCGATTACCCATTATCCGGTTGAAGCCAAAAAACTGGCACAAAGCGGGAAATTTGATTTTGTGTTTTACGGACATAGTCACGAACCGTGGATTGATACTTCGGCAAGCTTAGTACGGGGAAGCAAAAAAATAACGCAGATGGTTAATCCGGGAACTTTGGCGGGGATGTTTCAAAAAGCCACTTTCGCGGTTTGGGATACGGAGAGTGGGAAGTTAGAGTTGAAATTATTAGAACTAATTACAAATCCACAAATTTTTCACAAATAACACAAATACGAAAAATTTGTAAAATTGATTTGTGAATTTGTGCGTATTTGTGTATTTGTAATATTAATATATGAATAACAAAATAAAACAAGTAGCCTTATCTGCCGCAAAACAGGCAGGAGCAATTCTTCTAAAACAATTCAACAATTTTGACCGCGCTAAAGTGCAGTTTAAAACCGCGCATGAAATCGTGACCAAGGCGGACTTGGCGTCGGAGCGAATTATTATTTCGGCGATCAAGAAGAATTTTCCTGAGCATAGCATTTTGTCCGAAGAATCGGGGCTTGAGGAAAACCAGTCAGATTATCTGTGGATTATTGATCCCTTAGACGGCACCACTAATTTTTCCATGCACAATCCTTTGTGGTCGGTGGCTTTTGCTTTGACTTATCAAAAAGAAATAATTTTTAGCATTGTTTATATTCCGGTTTTGGGAGAAATTTTTATCGCTGAGAAAGAGAAAGGCGCTTATTTAATTAAAAATAATAAAAAAACCAAATTAAAAGTTTCTGATTTCAAAGAAGGGAAAGTTTTAAATGCTTTTTGCCATGGCAAGGCGGATAAAGATATCAAGCGAGCGATTAATTATTATAGCTATCAAAAAATGCATGGTTTTGACTGTCGGCAATTGGGAAGCGCCTCAATTGAAATGGCTTTTGTGTCGGCGGGGAGAATTGAATCAATTGCTATTCCTGGAATCAGCACACACGACGCTGTGCCCGGAGCGCTTTTGGTTATGGAAGCCGGAGGTCGAGTGACAGATTATCAAGGGAAGAAATGGGGGATGGGTGATTACGATTTAATCGCTTCTAACGGGTTGGTGCATGAGGGGGTTTTGGGAGTTTTAAAAATGGTGTAATAATGCTTTTGTCATCTCGAGCGAAGCGAGAGATCTTTAATACATTGGTTATAGATAAAACTAGTTTATGCGCTTGAACAAGTATTATAGATCTCTCCTCCCGCGGGTCGTCGAGATGACAAAAAAGTGGTTTTTAAAAAAGCGTAGACTTAAACATAGAGAAAGTTATCAGTAAATTAATAGACATCTGCAATTCCCGCTTTGTGCCACCGCTAAAGCTAAGGCGACACGCGGTCGCGGGAATGACAAAGAGGGGCTGGCATCTGATGTTAAAAATATTTGGAATTTTTGTTATCTGTATTTATCGCAAAAACAATTGATTTTTACCCTTTTTCAAAATAGCTCTTGCTATTTTTTTATTTCTGCTATTATTTCTTTAATTCCTGCCTACCGTGGTTAATTACGGTTCTAGGGTAGGTAGAGAGGGAAAAGAGTTCCGGCCTCCGTTCCCTCTCAAAATAGGCAGGCGGTGGGTTTCATTGCCCCCCAAGCCCTGGCTCATCGCCTGTCCTATCTTGACCGCCACCGGGAGGTCCGATCCCTCCCGAAAAATAGTGTACTTCTGGTATACTTATGCATCACCCGGTGTCGCGTTTTTTCTCTTACTCCTCTAAGAGGAAGACCGCGCCCAAAAATTTCGCACGTAATCGTGCGAACAGCTAGCTTCTTCGGAGCTCTCTCCAATGGCACGGGAGCCAGGGTTAAGAAGCCAGTGAAGGCCTTGAGGCCGTATCAAAGTGATGAAGCAATCACCTAGATACGGCCTTTTCATTTTTTTAAAATAAAAAAAGCGAACAAACAATCGCTCGCCTTTTCAAAATTAATGTTTTTTTCTTGCTTTAATGTTTTTATGTTTTAAGGATTTTACGCTTTCAACACCTTCTTTAAATATTGTCCAGTTTCGCTATTTTTAATTTGGGCAACTTCGCGTGGTGTTCCTTGAGCGACGATTTGTCCGCCCTTGGCTCCACCTTCTGGACCGAGATCAATAATCCAGTCTACGGATTTAATTACATCCAGGTTGTGTTCAATAATCAAAACCGTGTTGCCTTTATCTACTAATTGATTCAAGACTTGGAGTAGTCTCTTGATATCATCAAAATGCAAACCCGTGGTTGGTTCGTCTAAAATATAGAGCGTGCGACCGGTAGCGCGACGGGAAAGTTCGGTTGATAATTTTATTCTTTGCGCTTCACCGCCGGAAAGAGTAGAGGCGGATTGGCCGAGTTTGATATAATTTAAACCAACTTCATGGAGTGTTTCCAGTTTTTGCGCGATGGCGGGAATATTTTTGAAAAAACCAAGGGCTTCCTCTACGGTCATGCTTAAAACATCGGAAATATTTTTGCCTTTGTAATAAATTTCCAAAGCTTCTTTGTTGTATCTTTTTCCATGACAGACATCGCATTCTACATAAACATCAGGCAGGAATTGCATTTCAATTTTGACCATTCCATCACCGGAGCAGGCTTCGCATCTTCCGCCGGTGACATTGAAAGAAAAGCGTCCGGCTTTGTAGCCTTTGATTTTTGCTTCCGGTAGACTGGCGAAGAGATCGCGGATGGGAGTGAAAGCGCCGGTATAGGTGGCGGGATTGGAGCGAGGGGTGCGACCGATGGGAGATTGGTCTATGTCAATTACTTTATCAATAAATTCCAAACCATCAATCCTCTCATGTTTGCCCGGTTCATCTTTGGCGCGATAGAATTTTTTGGTCAAAGCTTTGGCAAGGATATCGCTCATGAGCGTTGATTTGCCGGAGCCGGAAACGCCGGTGATGGCGATGAATTTGCCCAAGGGGAATTCCACGTCAATATTTTTTAGGTTATGTTCGCTGGCGCCGATAATTTTTAAGGATTTGCCGTTGCCGGAACGATATTTTTTGGGAGTAGGAATTGATTTTTTTCCGGATAAATATTGTCCGGTAATTGATTTCGGATTTTTTTTGATTTGCGCTGGAGTGCCTTGAGCAATGATTTGTCCGCCGTGTTCTCCGGCTCCGGGACCAACATCAATTAGATAATCAGCCGATTCCATAGTCGCTTCATCATGTTCAACAACAATTACCGAATTGCCTAGATCCCGCAGTTTTTTCAAAGTACCGATCAGCTTGTCGTTATCTCTTTGGTGCAGACCGATAGATGGTTCATCTAAAACATAAAGCACACCCACCAAAGCGGAGCCGATTTGCGTGGCTAGTCTGATTCTTTGTGCTTCACCGCCCGAGAGAGTGATGGCCGAGCGATCCAGAGTTAAATAATCCAAGCCAACGTTTGACAAGAAGTTCAAGCGAGCGGTGATTTCTTTGAGAATGGCGGAAGCGATTTTTTTGTCGCGCGCGGAAAGCTTGTTGCTTAATTCATCAAAAAATATTTTTGCCTGGTCAATCGGTTTAGCAGAAGCGTCGTGGATTGATAATTCCCCGACTTTTATCGCCAGCATTTCCGGCCTTAATCTTTTACCTCCGCAAGTAGGGCAGACTAGAACGCGCATGTATTGTTCAATTTCTTTGCGAATAAAATCAGAGTCGGTTTGGCGATAGCGTCTTTCAAGATTGGGAATTACGCCTTCAAATTCGGTGGTCAGTTCGCCGGAAAATCGTTCGCTTTCATATTCTACGTTATAATTTTTTTCTCCGGTTCCATAAAGGACGATGTCTAATTGTTTTTTGGTCAGTTCACTAATCGGAGTATTTAAATCAAAATTATTTTTTTCAGCGACTGTGCCCAAGATGCGCATCATCCAAGTCAGACCGCCAGCCGTATTGTGTGACCAAGGACGGATCGCGCCTTGAGCAATGGTTAGTTTTCGGTTCAAAATTAAATCTGGGTCTATTTCCAATTTGGTGCCCAGTCCGGCGCATTCCGGACAAGCACCGTGTGGAGTATTGAAGGAAAAATTTCTTGGTTCAATTTCCGGCAAGCTAATACCGCAATCCGGACAGCCGAAAAGGCGAGAGAAGGTTGTCTCGCCCTCACCCCGGCTCAACGCGGTTGAGCCACCCCTCTCCCGCTCCTGTGCGATCGGAGCGGGAGAGGGGACGGAGGCTACCGTTACCAGTCCGTTTGCTAGGTCCAGAGCTTTTTCAATTGATTCGGTCAAGCGTGCTAAGTCTTCTTTGTCTTTGGTGACAGTGAGGCGATCAATGACAATTTCCAGGGTATGTTTTTTTTGTTTGTCTATTTCTTTTTCTTCTATTTCTTCCAGTGGGTAAATTTTTCCATCAAAGCGGACACGTGAAAAACCGGCCTTGGCAATGCCGTCCAAAGTATTTTTGTGTTCGCCTTTTTTGTCGCGAACAATTGGTGAGAGAATGGCAACTTCCTTTTTTAAATATTTATCCAAAGTTTGGTCAACGATTTCATCCACGGAATATGATTTGATTTTTTTCCCACAATTCGGGCAATGCGGAATGCCGATGCGTGCCCAAAGCAAACGCATATAATCGTAAATTTCCGTGACTGTGCCGACCGTGGAGCGGGGATTGTGAGAAGTAGATTTTTGGTCAATGGAAATTGCCGGTGAAAGCCCTTCAATTAAATCAACATCAGGCTTGTCCATTAATCCAATAAATTGTCTAGCGTAAGCTGAGAGAGATTCTACGTAGCGTCTTTGACCCTCGGCATAGAGAGTGTC